>OHEU01001211.1_pt1 | contig 11840 bp, 7 predicted proteins | sample 1567341 | NCBI WGS metagenome assembly OHEU01 (sample SAMEA3879524, study PRJEB24766) | human gut metagenome | biome: human-associated habitat; feature: feces | place: USA | collected 1985/1987 | reverse complement strand
GCAAGAAGCAAGGGTATTTACTCCCCTCTCCAACGGGGAGGGGTTGGGGGTGGGGCTGTTTGCTGTAGTCCCCAAACTGCATAAATATACAAAAACGGGGTCGATTGTATGAAATAATGAATTAACGTTTCTTTGCATAATAATAGTTAATATTCTAACAATTTATAAGCAAACCACCACCCAACGCTTACACTTTTCAAAGTTGATACCTTTCATTTGCAAAACCCTTGGTTTCAGGTCCTGAAACCCTTGGTTTTACACCCTAAAACCCTTGGTTTCGCAACCTGAAACCAAGGCTTTCAGACTGTAATTTGATGGGTTTCAGAAACCGCTCACATGCACCCCCAAAAATGAATATTTATGCAGTTTTGGGAGGACGGGGCGTAGTTAAGTGAAAAGTGAAAAATGAAAAATTAAAAATCCATGTGATTGGCGAGGCAAACTATAGTAGGACGGTGGTCTCCGCGCCCCGTCCTCCATGAGAAGCGTTACTCAATAAAAACAAGGATGGTTGTTGGAGGACGGGGCGCGGAGGCCACCGTCCTACTTGGTTGGCGCATCTGTTCTATCTGTGTTCGTTTAAATAATCAGAGATAATAATTCGTGGTAAAATTCATGGACAATTCACGATAATTCGTGACTAAGAAAAGAAACGCGCGCAGCGCGAATATTAATGTTTAATTAATGTTCAATTAATGGGAATTAATGTTTAAAAAAACGCGCAAAGCGCGAATATCTAAAAAGCAGTTTGGTTGTTGGAGGACGGGGCACGGAGACCACCGTCCTACTATAGTTTGCGACAGAGTAATTAATTCATTGTTAGCAAGGCCATTCACTCCCCTCTCCTACGGGGAGGGGAAAGCCGCGCGGGCGCAGCGTGGGGGAGGGGCTACAATTAAAAAACCGTTTCACACATAAATATATAAAGAAAAACTTTGTTGTTCTTACAAAAGTTGCTAACTTTGCAACGTGGTATATGCCTAACCACCATATTATTAGGCACAGAGCAAGAACGTTTATATAAACAACATATACAGATACATATTATTTTATGGCAAAGAAAGCTCTATTGATGATTCTCGACGGATGGGGAATCGGACAGCACGGCAAGGGCGACGTGATTTACAATACGCCCACTCCTTACATCGACTACCTCACAGCAGTAAGCGCACACGCACAGCTGCAAGCATCAGGCGAAAATGTAGGTCTGCCCGATGGACAGATGGGCAACTCGGAGGTGGGACACCTCAACATTGGCGCTGGTCGCGTGGTATACCAAGACCTTGTAAAGATTAACCGCGCATGCAACGACGGCTCTATCCTTGAAAACGCTGGCGTAAAAGCTGCCTACACCTACGCTAAAGAGCACGGCAAGAAGCTGCACCTCATGGGCCTCACCTCTACCGGTGGCGTACACTCTTCACTCGGCCACCTGTTCAAGTTTATCGAGATAGGCAAAGAATATGGACTGAAAGACCAGCTCTTCGTACACTGCTTCATGGACGGTCGCGACACCGACCCCAAGAGCGGTAAGGGCTTCATCGAGCAGGTGCAGCAGTGCTGCGAAAAGAACGACGCACACATAGCACACATCGTAGGACGCTTCTACGCCATGGACCGCGACAAACGCTGGAACCGCGTGAAAGAGGCTTACGACCTGCTGGTTGACAACAAAGGCCGTCAGGCTACCAACATGGTACAGGCCATGCAAGAGAGCTACGACGAGGGCGTAACCGACGAGTTTATCAAGCCTATCTGCAACAGCGCCATCGACGGACACATTGAAGAGGGCGACGTGGTGATCTTCATGAACTTCCGTAACGACCGCGCCAAAGAGCTCACACAGGTGCTCACACAGCAGGATATGCCCGAAGAGGGCATGCACACCATCGCTGGTCTGCAATACTACTGCATGACTCCTTACGACGCTTCGTTCAAGGGCGTAAACATCCTCTTCCCCAAAGAGAACGTAATGGACACACTGGGCGAATATCTCTCAAAGCAGGGCAAGCGTCAGCTGCACACCGCCGAGACAGAGAAGTATGCTCACGTAACCTTCTTCTTCAACGGCGGACGCGAGCAACCCTACGAGGGCGAAGACCGCATACTGGTGCCCTCACCACGCGTGGCAACATACGACCTGAAGCCCGAAATGAGCGCCTACGAGGTGAAAGACAAACTGGTGGGAGCTATCAACACACAAGAGTATGACTTTATCGTGGTAAACTTTGCCAACGGCGATATGGTAGGCCACACGGGCATCTACAACGCCATTGCAAAGGCTGTACACGCTATCGACAACTGCGTGCGCGACGTGATTGAGGCTGCTAAGGCTAACGACTATGAGGCTATCATCATTGCCGACCACGGCAACGCTGACAACGCTATCAACGCCGACGGCACGCCTAACACCGCTCACTCGCTCAACCCCGTGCCCTTCATCTACGTTACCGATAACAACTCGGCAACAGTGCGCAACGGACGTCTCGCCGACGTGGCACCCTCTATCCTCCATATCATGGGGCTGGAACAGCCCGCCGACATGACTGGCGAGTGCCTCATCAACGATTAAGCATCTTTTATTAGGGTGAGGGGCTGGGAAGACCAACAGGCCCCTCTACCCTATATCTAATGCTCAAGGAGAAAGGAATGAGCTACGTAAGTTTGCTATACCACATCGTGTTTAGGCCATACGGCAGTCAGCCAGTAATAAACCCCGACCACGCCGAAGACCTATACCGATATATAAGCGGCTTTATAAATAGTCGTGATAGCCAACTCTGTCAGATAGGCGGCATGCCCGACCATATACACTTGCTGGTGCAAATAGCGCCCACGCAGTCGGTGGCAGCCTTCATGCGCGACCTAAAAACAAGCGCTAACAAATATATGACAGACCATAGACAATGGTTTCCCGACTTCTATAAATGGGGAAAATCTTACTGCGCCATCACTGTGTCGGCATCAAACATGCCTAACGTGGTAAGCTACATACAACATCAAAAGCAACACCACGCACACAAAAGCTATGCCGACGAGCTACGCGATATATGCAAAGCATACGGCATAAACATTGATGAGCAATATTTCTTAAAGGAATAAAGCAGCAGTCCAACGCAAACGTCGCCGAAGGCGGCGAAGGTCCATAACCGCGGGTGAAGAGAGCGAAGCGAACGAAACCTGCGGATAACGAAACAAGGCTGAAGCGTCCTCGAAGAGGGCGAACACCAGCAGCCCAACGCGACCTACGTTCGCCCTCTTCGAGGACGCCGACTCTCACCCCACCATCCGCAGGTTACGTGCCTTCGGCACTCCACCAGCGGTTATGCACATTCGCCCTCTTCGAGGACGCCCCCACCCCACTGTGTTCCATCACAGCCCTAACATATTATTTACTACGAGCCGAGCCACCATAAACCCAGCCGGCCACCACATACAAAACATATTATTTACACCTATATAAACATATTATTATACTTCGGTATTCTGAACATATTATTTAACTTTTAAACTCATAAACATTATGAAACAATTTTTACGTTCATTTTTAACGCTACTCATGCTTGTGGTGTGGGCGAGCGGATTTGCTGCTGATAAGACGTATTCTTATACGTTTAAATCAGGTGGGTCATTTACAGCTGATAAACAAACTAAAACGTTTGGAGGTGTTAACTGGACAATAACTTCTGATGGATATCTTTCATTTGAAGGAAATAATAAAGCTCAGCAGATTGGTAGTAAGAAAAAACCTGCTAAAAATACAGTAATTTCAACATCAGATTTTCCTGGAACTATAAAAACCATTGAAATAAATGGTTGGCAAGGTACTGACGCAAATGCTAACGTGGAAGTTTTTGTTGGAGGTGTTTCTTACGGAAAGAAAGATTTTTCTACTAATAAAACAGACGAACATATTTTTAATGGAGCATCTTCTGGTGCCCTTAAAATTCAAATTATAAACCCAGCTTCTGGTGGTTCAATTGCTGCTTTTATTAAAACAATTTCTGTAACTTATGAAGAGGGTCCCGCCAAGACCGCTACAACATTAACTTTCCCTAAGTCAGTAATCAATATTGAGGAGGGCAACGAGGCAAGCTTCGCTGCTCAGACCGCCATACTGAAAGCAGGCAAAACCGAGCTTAACAACGCCATTACCTATACCACAAACAACGATGCTATGTTTGAGGCATACGAGGTAAATGTAGGTCCCAAAACATTAAAAGCTGGCGAATACGGCACTGCTGTTGTAACCGCTACATTTGCTGGCGACGACACTTATGCAGCATCTACCGCTACATACACCGTAAACTACACTGAGAAAGCAAAGCCCGCTACAACTCTCGACTTCGGCTTCGCTACAAAGACCGTAAACATTGATGAGACATTTACTGCTGCAGCAACACTGAAATCAGGCGAGACTGCAATTAAAGGCGCAGTGACCTACTCAAGTTATAAGCCAGAGGTGGCTTATGTAGACGAGGCAACAGGCGAGGTGTTGGCTCTTACTGCTGGCAAAACAACCATTACCGCTACATTCGCTGGCACCAGCGAATATAAAGGTTCAACCGCTTCTTATGAACTGACCGTTGTTGACCCCAATGCAACAGAAGAAACATTTGACTTCACAAAGCCTGAAAATTATGTTCATAAAGGACTTCCTAATACAGGTGATTATATTGAACTTGAAGAGGGCACACAAATAACATCTGGCATCATAACCATAACAAATGTTCAAAATGGAAACACAAATGGTTATACGAACAAGGCAAGATTCCACAATAAGGGAGGAAATATTACTTTCCGTGTTTATGCAAACGGAACAATTTCATTAAGTGCAGAAGCAGGTTATACCATTACTAAATTTACTTTTGAAGCTACAGAAGGCGGGAATTTAACTACGTCGTCAGGAACATATACCTCTCAAACAAGAACATGGGAAGGAAATGCTCAATCTTTATCATTAACATTTAATGAAAAAACCTTCTTTCAGAAGTTAACCGTTACCTACTCAAAGGTAGCAACCACTACCCCTCTCACCCTCGAAGAGGATGCTGACGACACCGTGTCTAAGATTGAGGCTAACAACGGCAAGACCATAGACGTAAAACTTACCCGTTCACTGAAAGCTGGCGTATGGAACACCATCTGTCTGCCCTTCAACGTAACTGCAGAGCAAGTGGAAAGCGTACTGAAAGCCACTGGTAATGTTAAGGAATTTGATAAGGAAGACGAAGCTTCTGCTACTATCTTCTTCAAGCCTGCAACAGAGATGAAAGCTGGCGTACCATACCTCATCAAGCCGACCGCTGATGCTTTAATGCTCGAATTTAAAGGCGTAACAATCAACAATGTTGATGAATTAAGTCGTATAAATGGCAACCGCTATTGCATCTGCGGTGTATTCGGCAGAACGAAACTTCTCACCACAGGCGCCGACCTCTTCCTCAATGCAGCTGGCAAATTCGTAGCTCCCGCACCAGGCAAAGAAACGATGAAGGGTTTCCGCGCTTACTTCAATGTTCCCTCAAATGCAAGTGCTGCTGCCCTCAACATCAACATCGACGGCGAGACCACAGGCATTAACAACATCGAAACCGAAGCCACAGTAAACGGTAAGGTATATAACCTGAATGGCCAGTATGTAGGCAACAGCCTCAACGGATTGAAGAAGGGTATATACGTAGTGAACGGAAAGAAAGTAATCAAGTAAATAACCCAAATAAAAGTAAAGCATTATGAACAAAAAAGCATATAACACTCCGAAGACAGAGGTAACCCGCATCGAGATGCAACATTTCATGGCAGGATCAGGATCGGTAAATGACAAAGGAACAAAAGGCGACCTGTCAAACCATTTACAAGGTGGTGACGCATACAATGACGCCATGAGCGACCTCAACATCAACGACGTATGGGAGTAAATCTCTGTACAGAACAGTAAAAAAGAAAATGTAAAAAGCAGACTGAAAACAACAGGCTGAAACAACAGACTGAAACAACAGACTGAAACAACAGACTGAAACAACAGACTGCAAACCAATAAAGCGGCCGAGGGCAAACGTCCTCGGCCGCTTTCGTATATTCCCCCTAAAAGTAGGACGGTGGTCTCCGTGCATTAAACATAAACACGAGTTTCCATAAATTAAATGTTAAATTATCAAGCAATAGTTATACATATAACAAACTTTTCATACATTTGTGATAACGACAATCACACATAACACTATGAACATAAATAACCAAAAAACATACGAAGAAATAGATGCTCGCATTGAGCAACTATTAGGAAAAGGAACAGAACTTGGTGGTGTAGAAATGCTTAGTGAGAAAGAGCAAGAAGAACTAAACGTACTTAGCGAGGCCGCCTACAACTGGGAGCGCGAAGATTTGTAAATAGTATTATTGAGTATTTAACAATTTAATAATATTTCTTCCATTGTTATGCTCGCAATGCTATGCATTGCTTGCGTTTTTTTAAACATTAATGTCCATTAATTATCCATTAATTATCATTAATACGCGCTTCGCACGGTTTATAATTAACGTTTAATTAATGTTCAATTAATGGGAATTAATGTTTAAAACAAAACGCGCGAAGCGCGAAAAAGATTATTATACAATGTCACCAACCGCTGACCCGTAAAGAGTAGAAATCAACCATTTTACTTCTCGCCCAACACTCGCAACGCATCGCACTGATCATCGGCCAACTGCCGCTCCAGCGCCTCAACACTATCAAAGCGTTGTTCCTGGCGCAGCCTATCAACAAACGCCACGCGCATGGGCTGACCATACACGTCGGCATTGAAATGGAAGACGTGGGCCTCGATGGTGGTGAGCAAGCCCCCAAACGTGGGACGCTGCCCAATGTTAAGCATGGCTGGACGCACGCACGCCTCGTTGCCAAACCCCACGCGCACGGCATAAACGCCACGGGCAGGGATGAGCAGCGGCAGGCCCGACACATCAAGGTTGGCCGTGGGAAAGCCCATCTTGCGTCCCTCGGCAAAGCCGTGCGCCACGGTGCCCTGCAACTGGTAGGGGCGCCCCAGGCAGCGTGCCGCCATGGCCACGTCGCCCTCAGTAAGCAGACGTCGCACCACCGACGAACTAACGCGTATGCCGTCGGGCGAGGTGTAGGCCGTGTTCTGCACCACGTCGATGCCCATCTCGCGCCCATACAGCACATACTGTTCAAAGCCCTCGGCACGGTTATGGCCAAAGCGGTGGTCGTAGCCTATGAGCAACAGGCGCACACCCAGTCGCTCTTTCAGCACCTGCTGCATAAACTGCTGTGCCGAGAGGGCCGCCATCTCGGGCGTGAAGTGCAGCACCTCGACATGATCAACACCCAGACCTTGCAGCAACTGCACCTTTTCTTGAGTGGTGGTGAGCAGTTGCGGCACATAGTCGGCCTGCAGCACCTGTCGGGGGTGCTGGTCGAAGGTTATCACCATGCTCTTCAGCCCCCTGGCCTGTGCCAGGCGCTTCACCTCGTCAATGAGGTATTGATGTCCGCAGTGCACACCATCAAAAAAGCCTATGGTAGCGGCGGAAGGTAATTTATAATTCATAAGTCATAATTCATAATGAGAGACGGCCTTTAAAGGTTTTAAGCCTATGGGGGTTAGGGCTGTGGAAGCCTGTATAGGCCTACTAAGCCTTTCTAAGCCGTGGGGACTGGAAACAGAAGAGTAAAAGCTACCGAGACCCGCAAAGCAATAGGATTTTTCACTTTTCCCTTTTCACTTTTCCCTTAAATTCTTCCCTTTCCCTTATACCACATCTCCCCCTCGGGGTCGTGCAATGCCGTTATGCCTACGCTCTGCGCTGCTTGACAGTTGTCTTCGCGGTCGTCGATGAACAGCGTGTCTTCAGCCTTGATGCCCGCTTGGCGTAGCGCCTCGGTAAAGATGGTGGGGTCAGGTTTTGCCAAGTGCATGGCGCAAGAAAGGAAAATCTTTTCAAAGAAGTGGGTGGCAGCATAGGTATGGCCCTCGCTGTCGCGATAAGGAAAGAAGTCGGCGGCACACTTTTCCCAGTGCATGAAGTTGGTATTTGAGAGCAGGAACAAGCGGTGTCCGCTACGGCGCAGCGCCAAGAGCGCTTCCTTCTTCGCGTCGGGTATGCCCGTAAGCAGTTCGTTCCATGCCCAGATGATGTCGGCGTCGGGCACGGAGCATTGGCACAGGCGGCGCACCTCGTCGCAAAACTGTGGCGTGGTGATGTCGCCCACCTCGGCAGCCAAGAACAGGTCTTCAACCCTATGCTCGCGCACATAAAACGCTATCTTCTCGAGGCCCACACGTTCGAAGGCCGCTATGCAGCGCTCGTTGTCTAAGCCCACAAGTATGCGGCCGAGGTCGAAGATAATGTTCTTAAAGCCCCTCACCATCTCTCCCCCGTGGGGAGAGGGCTGGTTTGCCTCACCTATTATATGATTATCTAAAGCCATGAATATTTACTTATATAATATTACTCTATTATTATGCTCGTATTATGCTCGTATTATGCTCGCAATGCTTTGCATTGCTTGCGGGTTCTTAAACATTAATTTCCATTAATTATCCATTAATTATCATTAATACGCGCTTTGCGCGATTTTTATTGATGTTTAATTAATGTTCAATTAATGGGAATTAATGTTTAAAACAAAACGCGCAAAGCGCGAAATGGATTATTTAAACCACAACAATATTATTTGACATAGAGACGTAGAGAGGCCAATCAAGCCCTCTCCCCACGGGGGAGAGATGGAGAGGGGCTCTTCTTCAGCAACCTCAACACCTCTCCTATCCACAGCACGGGCGAGGTGACGAGGATGATGACGCCCCACTCTTTGAACGAGAGCGGTGTAACGCGGAACATCTCGCCACCAAAGGTTACGATGCCCCACTGCCCCACCAGCACCAGCAGCATGACCAGCAGCAGGGTGCGGTCAGACAGCAACTGGTGGAAGGCCGAATGGTCTGACCCCAGCGCCTTAGCGTTGAGCAAGTTCCACCACTGCAACATAACAAAGGTGGTGAAGAAGAGGGTGAGCTCGTGAACATCCATGCCTGCATTGGCGCCCGTTTCGCGCTCGCACCACACTAAGAACGCCAGCATAGGGGCAAACATGAGCAGGCCCACCACGATGATGGCCCACTGTATGCGGTGCGTGAGGATGAAGTCGGTTTGTCGGCGTGGCTTACTCTTCATCACCTCGGCCGATGGAGGCAGCGAGGCCAGGGCCATGGCCGCAAAGGTGTCCATGATCAGGTTTATCCACAATATCTGCGTAACGGTGAGCGGCAGTTCGGTGCCTATAGCCGCGCCAGCCAGCACCAGCAGCAGGGCCGCCACGTTAACCACAAGTTGGAAATAAAGGAAGCGCTGAATGTTTTTATACAACGATCGGCCCCACATTACGGCCTTGACAATGCTGTTAAACGAGTCGTCGATGAGCGTTATGTCGCTGGCGTTCTTGGCTACGCTGGTGCCCGACCCTAACGACAGACCCACATGGGCGTGGTTGAGGGCGGGAGCATCGTTGGTGCCATCGCCCGTAACGGCCACCACCTCGCCATGACGCTGAAGCAGGTTTACGAGGCGCTGCTTGTCGGTGGGGCGCGCACGGCTCATCACGCGCAAACTCTGTACGCGCTTGTAAGTCTCATCCTCAGACAGGGCGGCAAAGTCGGGACCCGTAATCTGTGCCTCGGCAGGGGTATCGGGGCCCCAGGTGCCTATCTGTCGGGCTATCTCTATGGCGGTGGCCGAGGTGTCGCCCGTCACCATCTTCACGTTGATGCCCGCCTGTCGGCATTGGTCAACAGCGGCAGGCACGTCGGTGCGTATGGGGTCGCTAATGGCTACGATGGCTTGCAGTGTGAGGCCCGTGGTGCGTATCTCATCGCACGGTGCACAGGCAAAGGCCAGGGTGCGGTAGGCTTTATCTTGCCAGGCACGCAGGCGCTGAGCAATGTCGGCGCGAGCATCGGTGGTCATGGTGCAGAAGGTGGTAACAATCTCAGGAGCGCCCTTCACAAAGAGCCAGGCTTGGCCATCAACATCGGCCACGGTGGCCATATACTTGCGCTCGGTGCTGAACGGCTCGCGCTTCAGCATGGCATGGGCAGAGCGCAGGTCTTGATAGTGCAACCCTTGGCCTTGCAGCCACAGCAGCAGGGCACACTCGGTGGGGTTGCCTATGCCGTGGCCCTCGGGGTCGAGGTCGGCAGTGGTGTTCAGGGCCAGGGCGGCATGGAAGAGCGGGTCGGTCAGTGCGGCATTGGCGCCTTCATCCTTGGCATCGGCCTTTACGCGATAGAGGTCGGCCACCTGCATACGGTTCTGTGTCAGGGTGCCCGTCTTATCGGTACATATCACCGTTACGGCGCCCATGGTTTCGCAGGCATGCAACTTGCGCACCAGGTTGTTGCTTTTCAGCATACGACGCATATTCAGGGCTAAAGCCAAGGTTACGGCCATAGGCAGACCCTCGGGCACGGCCATGACGATAAGCGTTACGGCCATCATAAAATATTTCAGCACCACAGTGGCCATGCCTACATAGTTGGCGGTGTGCCACAGGGGGTTAACAAGGATGTCGTGCGTAAGGAAGATGACGAAGGCGGCAATGCTGATGCTGGTGCCCACAACGCTGATGAGCTTGGCTAAACGGGTGAGCTGAAGGTTCAGTGGCGTCTTCACAGCGGTAAGCTCGGTGGCCTTGCGGGCTACCTTGCCTATCTCGGTGGCGTCGCCCACAGCCTCGACGCGAGCCGTGGCGCGGCCGCCCATCACCATGGTAGAACGCAAGATGAGGTCGGAAGGATAGGTGGCCTCGGCATCGGTGGGATGGCTGTCGTCTACCACATGCTTGTTGGCCATAGGCTCGCCCGTGAGCGAACTCTCGTCTATCTGCAGGGCGGTGCTCTCTATCAGGCGAGCGTCGGCAGGTATCTCGTCGCCCGTCTCAACAATGATGAGGTCGCCCACCACCACCTCGCGGCGTGCCACCTCAAGGGTTTGGCCCTCGCGTATCACCTTTACGGGCTGCTCTTCGCCCAGGGCGGTAAGACTTTGAAACTTGCGGGCGGCGTCCATCTCAAACACAAAGCCTACGGTGGTGGCCAAGATGATGGCCAAAATGATGCCAATGGTCTCGATATATTCGCCATTGATGACGGCCAGGCCCAGCGACACCAGCGCCGCTACAAGCAATATCTTGATGATGGGGTCGTTATATTTTTCGATGTAAAGTTTCCATAGAGGGGTGCGCTTCGGGGGCGTAAGCACGTTCTCGCCATGCGCTTGCTTGCTGGCCTCCACCTCTTTTGCGGTAAGACCTACGTTTGGCTGATTGGGTTGTGTTGTCATCTTTTTATTTCTGTTATTATTTTATTTTTGTTTTTGCTTATGCTTTTATCTGTTTGCTTCATTTGCTTTGCCTTTGTTATGTTTTCTTGAGCCACTCGATCATCTATTATTTATCTTTATCGGTAGGCTATCACAATTTGATGCAAGACGAAAGGATGCCTTTATCAAGACCCATACTTGGGCAATATGGTGCAAAGGTACGGTTTGACGAAAATATATGCAAATAATAGGTGTTACAAAACAATAAAAAACACATTACAAACAGTTTACTGGCGTAAGGAGCAAACAAAAAAGAAGGGAAGAGCAGAGCATTGATAACGAAAAGAAGCAGCACCAAAAGAACGTTTTCGTTAAGCCAGATGAGCAGAGCCAAGCTCGCTTGAGCTTTGCCATGGCGAGAAAACGTGCTATGAAATGGAAGGTTTTCGTTAAGCCAGATGAGCAGAGCCAAGCTTGCTTGAGCTTTGCCATGGCGA
>OHEU01001205.1_pt1 | contig 11885 bp, 10 predicted proteins | sample 1567341 | NCBI WGS metagenome assembly OHEU01 (sample SAMEA3879524, study PRJEB24766) | human gut metagenome | biome: human-associated habitat; feature: feces | place: USA | collected 1985/1987 | reverse complement strand
CGACTTCGATGTACGGTGTTACACACTGGCGGCTGTCGCCAGCGGTATCGTGTCAGGTATAGGCAATGACCCTATACTCGGCATCTGCCAAACTATACGCTATGGGGAGTATGAAGTGACCTATGGGCATTTGTCAAATGTCTTCGCCCAGTTCGGACAGCGTGTCAAGGCCGGACAGACTGTAGCTTTAAGCGGTGACAAGCTGCATATCGGGATACGCTTCAAGGGTGAGGAACTGAATCCGCTGGAATTTCTAACCATGCTGTATGGGAATATCCAAGCATTGTGTCATGCTGATGGAGGCGAAGCGGCAACATCTCCCAACATGGAGATGGCACTGACCACCGATTACGAGCAGGACAGACAGGAAATAGAGGAATTGATGCTACGTTTCCTGCCCTACTACATGGAAGACTTACAGCGTGGTGCATACCGACTTCCTCCACATACGGAGCAGTCACTCCGCCATGTCTTTACAATGGGAGCAGTCAAAGAATATTTCTATGAAAATATGCCAAGTATATCCAACCCACTCGGACTGGGACATAAAGCAATGCCGCTTGCTTGTAAGGTGCAGAACCTACTCATTGCGGACTTCCTGCATTACCTTGCCCTACGGCATGGCGTGTACTTATCGACGATGGGCGATGATGTAAAAAAAAACTCTACGACGAAGCCCTGACCCATAGTGGTATCATTGACCCACTGGCAGAATTAGACATAGACATCCAGAGCTTTGACATACCGAGAGCAGTCACGGTATATCCTGACCGGGCCGGTGTGCGCTGGTGGACGAAAGCATGGTTCAATAACCGGGAAGAGGGCGAAGCATCGGTGGAGATTGAGCGAGAACAAGCGATACGCTTCATTCACGACAACATCGAGAAGGATGTATGGCTGGAAGAGTTTTATCCCAAACAGATGGAAATTTACCACAACGCCATCGAGCAGACAAAAGAGCAATTATTAATGAATAGAATAGGATAAACATATAATACACTATGGACGGAATCAAGCATAGCGGACGGTTTGCAGAAATGGAACGCCTCGTGAACGACTATTTCAACTGCCATATCGCACCCATCATGTCAAAAACGCGGACTGACCTCATACGGAATCAGGGAGAGGAAATGAAAGAATATTCCACCTCTTTAGGTGGTATTCTCAGTATGATGGCATCTTCGGCACAACCAATGAGCGACCCCTATCAAGCACTCAAGGTCACAGGCGAATGGAACTCCAAAACAACAGAGGACTATATCGAGATGTGCAAGACGGAGATTACCGGTTCCGAGGAAATGCAGCAAGACCTTGCGTATATGGCCGGGCAGTGGCGGGATACCGTCGTGCAGGAAATCGGAAGGGCACGTTACAATGAGTTGTCAGAACAGCTCGGTTGTGACCTCGCCTATGCCTATATGGACCACCGAATAGAGGAACTGATGATTGACCGGTTGGTGAAAGAACGTATGCCCAAGTCTTCCGCTGACTACATCATCCGAAAGGCTGCCGAATCGAGTCTGCTGGGATTATCGCAGACGTTAAGCCGTTCACCGCTGACCGATGAAATAGAGGCACGAGGCGAAGCAGCTTATCGCCCGAACAGATGGGAAAAAGGTACGGGATGGATGTTGGGCACAGCCGCAGATACCCTGATGATGGGTGGTACTGGTTCATGGACGGCACTGGCAAAGTTTACCGGTGCAGATGTGGCTATTGCAGCCATCACCAATCATTTTGAAGGCAAGAAGCCTGATACCCTTTCAGTAGAACAGTGCATCAGTAAAGGAGTGTTCGGCAGAGACAGAAACGTATTCGACGATTTTCGCAAAGAGGCAGCCCAAATACAAATCAAAGAGAACACGGCGATTGGTACAGACAACAAGCAACTGAAAAAGAAAATCCCTGTCATGGACTTTGACTTCATGGAATGGACACAAAACCAGAATAGCGGTTTATTGTGGCCGAATGTACAGAGCAAGGAAGAACAGAAATATGAGGAACGGTACAAGGATGTGCCGATTGTTGTTGCTCCCGGACAGGAAGAAGCCTACTTGCAGTCTTTGGAACAATGTGACAAAGCGAAAATGGTCAGGACAGAACAGGATGAAATTATGAAAGAAGAGAAGCATGAAACTGTTGTTCCTGCCAATGATGCGGAACAACATGTACAAACGATACAAAGTGCGCAAGTAGCACAGGGAAACGGAAACGGTTGGGGCGGACTGCTTGGTATGCTGGGACTGGATGGCATAGGTAATATCACAGGCAATCTCGGTTATGTAATGGCCATGCTCCCTGATGTTCTACTGGGAATATTCACAGGCAAGACAGAATCATTGCATTTGGAAGACAATATGTTACCGATAGCGAGCATTGTGGCGGGTATGTTTGTGCGTAACCCGTTGCTGAAAATGCTCCTGATAGGCCTGGGAGGTATGAACTTGTTGAATAAGGCAGGACACGAAGCCTTGAAAGAACGAACAGAGGGAAAACTGAACGTAACAAATGAGAACAATGTGCAGTACCGACGCTATACAAATGAAACTCTGAACCCACGTATAGTAAACCCTGTATTGCAAGATAGTACGTTGATTGCCACGATAGACCGAGTACCGTGTACCATCCAGTTGTCACCGATTGTAGCAGAAGCCTACCGTACCGGGGCATTGCCTTTGAACACGCTGGCAAATGCTGTCCTTGCCAAGAACGACCAGCTTCGCCAGGCTGCCGCACGGAATTATGAGGACGGAAAACTGGAAACCATCGTGCGCCCACGGGGTATTCAATAATCCTATAATCAAATAAACGATGAAAGAAAAATCGCAAATCGAAAAGAAAGCCGAGGAAAAACAAATCACCTTGCTTTCTACGGCTTTGAGTGAAGCCTCGAATGCCGGTGGACACTGGCTCAACGCATCAGGAAAGGGATACCCGCGCTTCTATCCAAAGGGTGTTTCTGTCAGCGCATTCAATGCACTATTCATGACGCTGCATTCTGATAAAAATGGATGCAAAACCAACCAGTTCACGCTATTCAGCGATGCCAAGGCACAAGGAGCCTCGGTGCGTGAGAATGAGCAAGGCGTTCCATTTTTGTTTTATAATTGGAACAAGTACGTTCACCGCAATAATCCAGAACAGGTTATCAGTCGTGATGACTACATGAAACTGTATGAAGAGGAACAAAAATTATATAAAGGTGTACATAACCGTGAAATTCGCACTTTGTTCAACATTGACCAGACGACACTACCCTACGTGGATAAGGAGCGATACGAAACGACGTTGCGGCGGTATGGAAGTGCAGTGGAAAGAGGATATACGGAAGCTGACAACCGACGGTTGCATATTCAATTCAACGACTTCCTACTGAGGATGCGAGACAACCTTGTGCCTGTTCGTTTGGATGGAAGCGGTGTACCCCACTACGAAACAGATAAGGATGCGGTCTATATGCCGCGACAAAGAGAGTTCAGACATTATCACGACTATATACAGGAAGCCTTGCGGCAAATCGTGAGTGCTACCGGACACCAACAACGATTAGCGCGTGAAGGTATGGTGATGAAGAACGGTGTGGCTCCTTCGGAGGATGCTGTCAGACAGGAACGGTTGGTAGTGGAACTGGCTTCAGGGATTAAAATGTTGGAACTGGGGTTGCCAGCACGGTTGTCTGAAGAAAGTCTGAAGACAGTGGAATACTGGTGCCGGGAGCTGAAAGAGAACCCGAACTTGATGGACGCTCTCGAAAGTGACGTGAACAATGCCATCGAAGTAATCAATAAAGCGGAACGGGGCGAGAAAATCGAATACGCCACCATGCGCAACCGGCGAGACACTTCAACCATGCAGGAGCAAATGCCCAAACATTATTTTGTGTCGAACGAGATTCGGCAGCATCCGGATAAAGAAACGAAAAAAATTGTGCTTGTTATTGACCCACAGGCAAAAACCGCAGATGTAATTCTTCCAGCAGGGGCTTCTACAGAGGTAGATAACGAGATACCGGGAATGAACAAGGGACGTATCATGCGAGCGTTGCAGAAAGATGGAATCGAGCAGGTACGCTTCTACAATACGGATGGTGCATTAGGTTATCGACCCGATGACAGTTATTTTGCCGAGAAGATGATTATGCTGGCCCGGCTGAAGAACTGGGCGATGGAGAAGCTCTCCACACTGGACGTGGCGTCAGCGGTCAAACAGGCGAATGAGATCGGATTTGACCACGTAGAGATGATTCAAGATGATAAGAAACGATGGGCACTTTATATCAAACCCGAAAATAAGAGCGGATATAGCATCTATCCTGATAAAGAAGATATAAACCGCTTCTTTTCAACACTCAAGCAAGCGATGGATAACATCGGTAAGGTTCGGATGGAACTGGCGCACAAGTATTATGCGCTGGCCGAGGTCAAACCTGACCTGAAGGTGGATTTGTTCAGCAGCGAAATGCCGGAAATAGACTTGAACCGTATCCAGCGTGTTTCGGTTTTCAAAACCAAACAAGACGGCATACAATGCGTCGCAACTATTGATGGGCAGAAACAGCCTGCCCGAAGTGTCACTCCACAACAGTGGCAGCGGATGTGGATAGCGGAAGAGCGTGACAGCTACAAACGTCATTTGGCAGCTACCTTATTCGCAGACGTACTACAAAAAGGACAATCGCAGGAGGCACACACCGGAGAGAAACAACAGAAAGAAGCAGAGTTGTGGCCGATAGAAACGGTAGCGCAGGAACGGACGGAATCAGACAACAAGGGTATTTCACCGGAACGGCAGTTGTGGGACAAACTTAAAGCGAATCATCCCGATGCCTTGCAACTGCTTCGCACGAAAGATGGTTATCGGCTCTATAACGAAGATGCGGTACAGGGTGCAAAGATATTGGGCATAACCCTAAAAGAGTATCCAGAAGGGGACATTACGGTTTCAACGGAATTTTCAACGGAGCAGCTCGACAACTATCTGTCTAAGCTCGTCCGTGCCGGGGCACGGGTTGCTATAAGTGACATGGAGGAACAAGAAACACACAGAGGTTTTCATAGATAAGAAGTAAGGAAATGAGCAAGAACCAACAATACGCAATGAAATATGCAGAGTATGCTATGGAGCAGATGCGCCGGTACGGAATCCCCGCATCCGTGACGTTGGCACAAGGCATACTGGAAAGTTCCAACGGGCAAAGCCGTTTGGCGCAAAACGAGAACAATCATTTTGGCATCAAGGCTACGCCTGCATGGATTGCCGAAGGAGGAAGGTATGGTATATATACTGACGATAAGCCGAATGAGAAGTTTTGCAGTTATGACAGTGTGGGTGATTCATACGAACACCACTCCCGTTTTTTAAAAGAAAACAGCCGCTATGCCCAATGTTTTGCACTTTCGCCCGACGATTACAAGGGTTGGACACAAAATATCGAACAGGCCGGTTATGCCACAGGCGGAGAATATGCCGAGAGTCTGCAACGGATTATAGAGCAAAATGGCTTACAGCAGTATGACAAACTGGTGATGCAGGAAATGGAGACACAGGGTAAGCGGTTCGGTACGGAACATAATCCTCTCCGAACGTCTGAAAATTCAGAGTATGGTGCGAAGTACTCATTCCCGGTAGAGCGTGAAGAGTTTCTTTTTGTTACCTCGCCTTTCGGTATGCGGCAAGATCCGATGGACAACACGAAACAACAGATGCACAAGGGAATTGATATCCGTTGCAATGGCGATGCGGTACTGGCTACTGAAAACAACGGGAAGGTGGTGGTTGTGAACCAGAACAAGAACACGCCCGGTGGAAAATCGCTGACTGTGGAATATACCCGAACGGATGGCAGCAAGGTACAATGTACTTATATGCACCTTAAGGAAGTTACTGTAAAGGTCGGTGATGTAGTAAAAGCCGGTGGGAAGCTCGGCACATCGGGCAACACAGGTACACGTACAACGGGCGAACATCTACATTTCGGCGTGACAAACTTCTATGCAGACGGAACAAAGCGTGACATCGACCCTGCGGCTTATCTGACTGAAATCGCACAGAAAGGTAATATCAAATTGGAAGTGTTGCACAACGGGAACAACCTGCTCACCCGATATAAAGGAACAGAAGAGAATGCCGCCGGCAAAAACCTTTCGCCCGACGGATGGATGAAGAAGTTGCTTTCGTCAGAGGATAGCGGTGTGGGAATGTCAGGATGCAATGACCCTATAGTAGAGATGGCGATGACAGCCTTTAGTTCCCTTATGCTATTGGCCGTACAAATCGACAACAAGAACGAGGAGGAGCAAAAGACTGCCATATCCAAACAAATGGATAGTGGACGCATCAATCTGAAATCATTATTACCGGGCATGAAAAACTGCGAACTGGCAATCAGTGAAAATGGAAAGGCTATTCTGCGAGTGAACAATGGAGAACTGCGCATGTCACGTGAGTTGACTACTGCGGAGTTAAGCCGTCTGTCGGCAACACTGAATAACAATACTCTCACAGAAGAAGCCAAAAGGATACGTGTAACCGGTATGCTGAATACGGTTATCCTCTCGGAAGCGGCTTCACAGAATTTTGAACAAGGGATGTCCCAACAGCAGGGACAGACAGAGAACCTAAAAAGATAGAAGCGTGGCGATATGGTAAAATGCGTGATGATACAGCTATGCAGATGTCTGTTCGGACTGTCCTACCTTGCCTTGTATGTCCTGCTCTGCTACCAACTCTTCGGCTGGGTAGCAACGCTCATTATCGTGAGCGTTCAACTGTTCCTTGCCGGATGGCTGATCTGGGCAATGATACGAGCACCCGATTAAGAGCAATGATTTAGCAGTTCAACAACAAATCATGGCAACACAGTTGTCGGGTGATTATGTATCACATTAAAAGACAATAGAAATGATAAAATGTAATGTTACGGTATGTGGCGTTATCGGACGTGATGCGTCGATACGCACCAATAAGGAAGGGAAAACGTTCCTGGTTTTTCCTCTTCGAGTAATGATCCCTGACACTGACGGGAAGACTATGCCTATTGAGGTGGATGTCAGCAAAGATACTGCCGGAAAGGAGGTTTCCAAATATCGAAATGGTTCCCGCATCGAGGTTTCGGGGACAATGTATCTCAAACACCGTGGTGACAAACTTTATTTCAATCTTTTTATTAACGAAATTCGTACAGCTACGGCAGATGCGAAAGATACGGTCAAGGGCGAATTAGTATTTCGAGGTAAGGTCGGGCAGCATATCGAGGAAAAAAGGGATAAGAAAGACCAGCCTTACACAATGTTTTCGGCATTCAGTACGGAAAAAGTAGAGGATAGCTTTGAATACCAATGGGTACGTTTTTTCTGTTTTGGCAAAGGACGCGAAGCATGGTTACAGCCGGGCGTGCGAGTGGATGCCAAAGGTGAAATATCCCTTTCGGCATATAACGGAAAGCTGAATGTTTCATGCAAAGTGGAAGAACTTGTACAGTATGTAGCAGATTCGTCTAATTCCAATCAGTAAAGGATATGGCCGGATATAAAAAACAGCACACGGACGGGCCGAACAGCGAAGATAAAGCATTAGACCTCTTCGCTGAAATGATGATTGAGAAAATCGAGAGTATCCGTAAGGATTGGAGAAAGCCATGGTTCACGGAAGGAGCGTTACAATGGCCCTGCAATCTTTCCGGACGCGAGTATAATGGTATGAATGCCATTATGTTGCTTATACATTGTGAAAAGGAAGGTTACAAGATTCCGCGCTTCTGCACTTTTGAGTGTGTACAACGGCTCAACAAATCCGATAAGGACAATCAGGAGAAACCTCGTGTTTCTGTACTTCGTGGAGAGAAATCATTCCCAATCATGCTGACTACATTCACCTGCATACACAAGGATTCTGGTGAGAAGATTAAGTATGATGACTACAAAAAACTATCTGATAACGAGAAGAAGGAATACAATGTTTATCCTAAGATGCAGGTATTCCGAGTCTTTAACGTGGCACAGACCAACTTGCAGGAGGCAAGACCGGAGCTGTGGCAAAAACTCGAAAAGGAGTATTCGCTACCGAATATTGAGAACGGAGAGTATTTCAGCTTCGCTCCCGTCGATGCGCTGATAAAGGACAATCTGTGGATTTGTCCGATCAAACCACAGCATCAGGATAACGCTTACTACTCTATATCGAGAAATGAAATCGTTGTGCCGGAAAAGGAACAGTTCAAATCTGGAGAGGCGTTCTATGGAACACTATTCCATGAGATGACACACTCGACCGGTGCGGAAGGAGTTCTCGACCGTATCAAGCCGACAACTTTCGGCTCGGCAGAGTACGCGCGCGAAGAACTGGTGGCCGAGTTAGGCAGCGCATTGGTTGCCCAACGTTACGGCATGACGAAACATATAAAAGAGGACAGTTGTGCCTACCTCAAAGGATGGCTCGACGAATTGAAGGAATCGCCACAATTCATCAAGACAACTCTGTTGGATGTGAAAAGAGCGGCTTCTCTGATTACCCAAAAGGTGGATAAGATTGCACTGGAACTGGAGCAGAACATTGATGAAGCACAAACAGCAGCACCGAAAGAAAAAGTGTATTATTCTTCCGTGGCTTATCTTCAGCTTACCGATGACACGATGCGGTTGGACGCATTCAAGGATAAGGGGGACTACGAAGGACTGCTGACTCTCGCCAAGGAGTATTATGACGGTAACGGCATTAACGAAGAATATACTTATTCTTCTCCCATACAGAACCGAGGAGACAATCTTTTGATTGAGGACAAGGATTTTGCTGTGGTGTACAATGGGAGTGTCGGGGGAACTTATGAAGTGATGCTGAAATTCACGGAAAAGGAAGTACGCGACCATATCAGGCGTTATGGTATCGAACATGCTGGAGATACGTTAAAAGGGGTAGCCAAGGAGATGGCTGCGGAACAATTCGCTATCATGACACAACAAAAGATTCCTGCATTTGAAATGCCGAATGGTGATGTGCTGTATGTCAGCTATAATAAAGAATCCGACATGATAGATATCGGGCCGGTTACTAATGCGGGACTTGTCGCACAACATCGTTTCCCATACGACCATAATGCTTCGTTGGATGCCAACCTGCAAACCGTGAACGAAAAGCTGAATAATATGGAGGAATACCGGGAAGAGCTACAAGAAGCAGAGTACAGCGGCGGAATGCGCCGATAAAACGGAAAAAGATGCGGAGCTGTTTGCTCCGTACCTTTTCTTGAATTTATTTTATTACTCTAACAAATTATCTATCATAGACTGTAAATTTGTTATATCGCAATACTGATTATGTCCCCCTCTGTAATCTTTCGCGTGTTGGGCTGTCCGGATTAAGAAAGAATCGAGTTCTATTTTTACACCGCTACCCATTCGGGACAAACCGGAAGAGTGACTGATGTAAACGAATTTACCGTTACGTTCTATGAAACAAGAGGTATTATAATGCCCCTTTAAGTTGAATGTTACTTTTGCGCCAACGGCTGTTGCGTACTTGGAAATCTCACGTACTAAGGCCGTTTGGAAACTGCGGTATTTTTTTGAAACATAGACTCCTGCATCTGCAAGGATTGCGTTCTGCCATTTGGTATAAAAATTCTGTGCCATATTTTTAATATTAATTCTGTAAATAATTCTCCCAATTCTCTTTGTCAATAGTTAATTTGTTCATTTCCCAATCGTATTCCACTTCCGGCATATCAGAATAAGGGAAATACACAGTGTAGCCTATCTGTCCATAAGAACAATGTAGCGGTATAACGCAAATCTCCTGACCACAATAAGGCTGTGGCGTACAATATTTCTTCCAATCAAAACGACCTGCTGCTATATTGCAGCAAAGTAATTTTAGAGTTACTATACCTTTCCAACTCTGAAAATCTTTTTTATAACCTTTTTTCATACTACTAATGTGCTATATTATAATAAACTTCGGGTTCACTTGACACGTTGTAAATCCAGCTTCCGCAACGTACCAATAGAGCATTCTTGCCATAATAGAGTTTCTTCATTCCGGTTATACTTCCTGTTATGTGAAAGTTAGGGAAACGACTGATGTCTATTTTCTGTGCATCGCATCTGTAGAGTGTTTTAGTTCTCATTGCATTTATTTTTTTAAGTTGTTTTTTATTTCCCTCTTCTTGAAGCCTTCCGACTTTACCCAAGAGGTTGTTTCATGTGCATTTTCAACGGTGGATGCAAGAACTATGAGCAAGTAACCGGAATGAAATTTTATGAATACCGGAATCTGTGATTGCGGAAGGTTACGTCAAATTTCATTTCAGGTAGCAACAGCGGTACTTGAACATCGTTTGCCACCGTACCTTTGCGCACGAAACAAACAATGGTGCATGTCGGGACTGTGAGAATGTAATACAATTAGAACAGGTAATATAGAATCGGTAAAAGAGGCTGTGAATTGGTAACAGAGGTTCGGCAGAACATGGTCTATAAAAGTAACCGGACTGTTATATAGGAAGATGATAACCACCCGCTTGAGTTGCGGGTGGCTTTAAAAAAATTATATGGAGTATCAGAAGTGATAGTCGATGACTCCTCCGATATAGAGTATCGTTCCCGGTTCAAGCGTACAGACAAACTCCATAAATGCAAAAGATTTTTCGGCAAATGACTGGTATCCCTCTCCGTCCAAATAGAAATGATACGCAATATCCAATGGATTTTCCAATGCCTTTTCAAGTTGATAAACAGGGCCTACAAACTCCAACATATTTTCCGTCGTAATAGCTTCAGCTTTCTTACGGATGTTAGTCACAAAGTTCTCTTTCCATTGTTCCACACCACCAATGTAGCGTATGGTGTCATCACCTACAAGTTCGAACATATCTTTTGGTAGAGCAGTATTGACCAAATAACGAATATCCTCCTTACGTTCTTCGTCATCTATCTCCGCACAATAGTCATAGAAACTGCCATCTCCTTGATGGAGAGTGTCTTCATTCAGATAGTTTTCTTTTTCTATCCACATTTTAGAAATCTGAAAAATTCGGCTGTGCATAATTTTGAAATTTAAATGATTAAACTTTATTCCCTTTACTTGAAGCTCTTCCGGCTTCTTGTCAGGAATGATTTTTATGCGAAATTGACAGCAAGGAAAGGATGGATAAGGCAAGTAAACAGTGAATGGAATGAAGTGGAATACCCAAATCTTCGATATGCGGAAGGCTGCCACAAGTATCCGGGAACTGTTAGCGCAGCGTTACTTGACGACCATTCTAAAGCTGTATCTTTGCATACAAAATCTCTCAGATAAGAACTGCCGATGTGCGATATAAAGAATATCCGGATTGGAAGAATATAAAAGACTGGAGAAGCACTCTGAGACTGTATAAAAGGACTGAAGGCGACAAAGTCTCCCCAATCTGCATGGCAAATCAGAGAAGCTTATCGGATAATGATAGTTCGCTGCACGCTGTCAGCATACCGTCATTTCGTTTTCTGCATCGGATTAGTCTTAGCCTGCGGCATATTCATAGATGTTACAGAAAGAATTGTCGTTTTCATCTTTCCGTTGTTCGGCAATAGCAAGAATTTCTGTTATTGATTCGACAGACTGACCGCTTATCACCTCAAACCACTTGAATACTTCTGTCTGGTTGACAAAATATTCCTTGTACCATTTGTCGTCTGGAGTACATAGGTCTGCAATGTACTTGTCGGGAAAGTATTTACCCTCTTGGTCATTTGTTCAGTACTCCGCCAGGCCCGACTCTTCCGATTGATAGAAATAACATAGTGTTGGGAATTTCTCACATACCAGTTCAAGTGTTTCATCACACGGAAACCAAGCTGTTTCCGTTGTGAATTTCAAGAATGTCAGGCCAATAAATGTGTTATACTGTTTAG
>OHEU01001201.1_pt1 | contig 11926 bp, 6 predicted proteins | sample 1567341 | NCBI WGS metagenome assembly OHEU01 (sample SAMEA3879524, study PRJEB24766) | human gut metagenome | biome: human-associated habitat; feature: feces | place: USA | collected 1985/1987 | reverse complement strand
GTCGTACTCTTCAGGATCAGCCAGTGTGATCAGATGTCCCAGTGCCCAGGTCACTGCGTAATCCTTCCCTTCCAGAACTCCGTTTCCCTTTTGATTACAATGGAGAACCCTTGCAATGTCTCTTGCCACGGAAGGCTTCTCCGCAATTACCAATGATTTCATTTATTCAAAATCCTCTCAGAAGTTTTTTCTGGTATTGAGTATAGCATATAAATTCTGTTTTGAACAAGAAAAAAGAGGGCCGGTGTACCCACATTTGGTGCATCTGTCACTTGAATCTTTTTCAGCACCTTTGTATAATATTCTTGTTATCCGGAACAAGGGCGTTCCAGATGAGTCTTCGCCGACCCATCTGGAACGCCTTTTCTTTTTATCGGCACAGAGGGGCGCTGCGGATTGTGCCGCAGCACTGCCAGGATAAGCCTCCGGAAAATCGAAAAAAGGATGGGAAAGTCTATGGAAAATTTCACGGAGCAAAAAGGGCCTCTGGGCCTCTATGACCCCCAGTTCGAGCACGACGCCTGCGGCATCGGTGCCGTCGTGGACATCAAGGGCCGCAAGAGCCACCAGACCGTCAGCGATGCACTGTCCATCGTGGAGCGCCTTGAGCACCGCGCTGGCAAGGACGCCGAGGGCAAGACCGGCGACGGCGTGGGCATCCTGCTGCAGATCAGCCACAAGTTCTTCTCCAAGGTGGCCGAGGAGCTGAACATCCGGCTGGGCAATGAGCGGGAGTACGGCGTGGGTATGTTCTTCTTCCCCCAGAACGAGCACCTGCGGGCACAGGCCATGAAGCTGTTCGAGGTGGTCACCCGCAAGGAGGGACTGGAGTTTCTGGCATGGCGCGAAGTGCCCGTAGACCCCGATGCCGTGGGGCAGAAGGCGCGGGACTGCATGCCCGCCATCTGGCAGTGCTTCATCAAAAAGCCCGCCAAGGTAAGCAAGGGCATCGAGTTTGACCGCCGCCTGTACATCGTGCGCCGCGTGTTCGAGCAGGCCAGCAACGGCACCTATGTGCCCAGCCTGTCCAGCCGCACCATCGTGTACAAGGGCATGTTCCTTGTGCACGACCTGCGCCGCTTCTATGCCGACTTGCAGGACACGGACTATGAGTCCGCTATCGGCATGGTGCACAGCCGTTTTTCTACTAACACCAACCCCAGCTGGATGCGTGCACACCCCAACCGCTTCATCCTGCACAACGGCGAGATCAACACCATCAAGGGCAACACCGACGCCATGCTGGCGCGCGAGGAGAGCATCTCCAGCCCCATTCTGCAAGACGACATGAACAAGATCCTGCCCATCATCAACACCTCCGGTTCGGACTCCGCCATGCTGGATAACACTCTGGAGTTCATGGTGATGAACGGCATGGACCTGCCGCTGGCTGTGATGATCACCATCCCCGAGCCGTGGGAGAACAACAAGAACATCAGCCAGAAAAAGCGGGATTTCTACCAGTACTACGCCACCATGCTGGAGCCGTGGGACGGCCCCGCCGCCATCCTGTTCTCGGACGGCGATGTGATGGGCGCGGTGCTGGACCGCAACGGTCTGCGCCCCAGCCGCTACTACATCACCAAGGACGGCCGCATGATCCTGTCCTCTGAGGTGGGTGTGCTGGAATGCGACCCGGAGAACATTCTGGTCAAGGAGCGCCTGCGTCCCGGCAAGATGCTGCTGGTGGATACCGTCAAGGGCGAAGTGGTGGACGATGAAAAGCTGAAGGAGCTTTACGCCAGTCGCGAGCCCTACGGCGAGTGGATCGACCGCAATCTGGTGCAGCTGAGCGGGCTAAAGATCCCCAACGTGAAGGTAGAAAGCTACACCGGCGAGCAGCTGACCCGGCTGCAGAAGGTGTTCGGCTACAAGTACGAGGACGTGAACACCATGATCCTTGCCATGGCGCGGGCGGGCGCAGAGCCTTCCGGTGCCATGGGTACCGACACCCCGCTGGCTGTGCTCAGCAGCCAGCATCCCCCGCTGTTCAACTACTTCAAACAGCGGTTCGCACAGGTGACGAACCCGCCCATTGACGCCATCCGGGAAAAGGTGGTCACCTCCACCAGCGTTTACATCGGTGCCCACGGCAACCTGCTGGAGGATAAGCCGGAGAACTGCAAGGTGCTCAAGGTGCACAACCCCATCCTGACCAACACCGACCTGTTGAAGATCAAGTACATGAACGTGCCGGGCTTCAAGGTGGCTACGGTGTCCATCAACTACTACAAGAACACCAGTCTGGAAAAGGCCATCGACCGGGTATTTCTGGAAGTGGATCGCGCCTACAAGGAGGGTGCAAACATCATCATCCTGTCCGACCGGGACGTGGATGAATATCATGTGACCATCCCCAGCCTGCTGGCTGTTTCGGCAGTGTCCCAGTACCTCATCCGCACCAAAAAGAGCACCGCACTGGCACTGATTTTGGAAAGCGCCGAGCCCCGGGAGGTGCACCACTTTGCCACCCTGCTGGGCTACGGTGCCTGCGCCATCAACCCCTATCTGGCACACGAGACCATCGGGCAGCTGATCGACGAGGGTCTGCTAGACAAGGACTATTACGCCGCTGTGCAGGACTACGACAACGCCATCCTCAACGGCATCGTGAAGATCGCCTCCAAGATGGGCATTTCCACCATCCAGAGCTACCAGAGCAGCCAGATCTTTGAGGCTGTGGGCATCTCGAAGGAGGTCATTGATAAATACTTTACCGGCACGGTGAGCCGCGTGGGCGGCATCAGCATGGCAGACATTCAGGCCGATGTGGAGGCGCTGCATAACGCTGCCTTTGACCCGCTGGGGCTGGATATCAACATGGAGCTTGCCGACAGCGGTGCCCACAAGTTCCGCAGCGGCAAGGAAGAGCACCTGTTCAACCCCCAGACCATCCATCTGTTCCAGAAAGCCTGCCGCACCGGCGATTACGACACCTTCAAGCAGTTCACCCAGACGGTGGACAACATGGGCGCCGAGGGTGTGCATCTGCGCAGTCTGCTGGATTTCAACTACGCCGCAGACGGCGGCATCCCGCTGGAAGAAGTAGAGCCGGTCTCCAGCATCGTCAAGCGGTTCAAGGGCGCTGCCATGAGCTACGGCGCACTGAGCAGTGAGGCGCACGAGACCATTGCCATTGCCCTGAACCGTCTGGGCGGCCGCAGCAATACCGGTGAGGGCGGCGAGCCTGAGGAGCGCTACCACAGCGAGAGCAATTCCAAGATCAAGCAGGTGGCCTCTGCCCGCTTTGGCGTGACCAGCAAATATCTGGTCAGCGCCGAGGAGATCCAGATCAAGCTGGCACAGGGCGCAAAGCCCGGCGAGGGCGGCAACCTGCCCGGTGCCAAGGTATATCCGTGGATCGCCAAGACCCGCCACAGCACCACCGGCGTGGGCCTGATCTCTCCCCCGCCCCACCACGATATCTACTCCATCGAGGATCTGGCAGAGCTGATCTACGATCTGAAAAACGCCAACCGCAGCGCTAACATCAACGTCAAGCTGGTCAGCGAGGCCGGTGTGGGCACCATTGCCGCCGGTGTTGCCAAGGGCGGCGCACAGGTCATTCTGGTGTCCGGCTATGACGGCGGCACCGGTGCTGCGCCCCGCACCTCCATCAAGCACGCAGGTCTGCCTTGGGAGCTGGGCATCGCCGAGACTCACCAGACCCTGATCCTGAACGGTCTGCGCACCCGCGTGCGCATTGAGAGCGACTCCAAGCTGCTGTCCGGCCGGGATGTGGCCATCAGCTGTATGCTGGGCGCCGAGGAGTTCGGCTTCGGCACTACCCTGCTGATGGCCGAGGGCTGCGTGATGATGCGCGTGTGCAATCTGGACACCTGCCCCATGGGCATCTGCACCCAGAACCCCGAGCTGCGCAAGAACTTCAAGGGCAAGCCGGAGTACATCATCAACTACCTCACCTTTGTGGCAGAGGAGCTGCGGGAGTACATGGCAAAGCTGGGCGTGCGCACCGTGGACGAGCTGGTGGGCCGCACCGACCTGCTGCGGGTCAAGCCCGCTGCCCCGGGCAGCCGCGCCGCAAAGCTGGATCTGGACTGCATCCTGCACAACCCCGCCATTGCAAACAGTAACGTCCACTTCATCAAGGAGGACAGCTACGACTTCCATCTGGAAAACACGCTGGACATGAAGGTGCTGATGAAGAAGTTCAAGCTGGGCAGCAAGGCTCCTCAGAGCGTCAGCCTGAATGTTTCCAACGTGGATCGCGCCTTTGGTGCCATCTTTGGCAGCGAGATCACCCGCAAATACGGCAACGACCTGCCGGACGATGTGTACACCGTGCACTGCAACGGTGCGGGCGGCCAGAGTTTTGGTGCCTTTATCCCCAATGGCCTGACGCTGGAGCTGGTGGGTGACTGCAACGACTACATGGGCAAGGGCCTTTCCGGCGGCAAGATCATCGTGCGCCCGCCGCAGGGCATCGACTTCAAGCCCGAGGAAAACATCATCACCGGCAACGTGGCGCTGTACGGCGCTACCAGCGGCAAGGCGTTCATCTCCGGCGTGGCCGGCGAGCGCTTCTGTGTGCGCAACAGCGGCGCTACTGCCGTTGTGGAGGGCGTGGGCGACCACGGCTGCGAGTACATGACCGGCGGCACCGTGGTGGTGCTGGGCCAGACCGGCAAGAACTTTGCAGCCGGTATGACCGGCGGCATTGCCTATGTGCTGGACGAAAACTGGGACTTCTACCAGCGGGTGAACAAGGAGACCGTCAGCCTGGAGCCGGTGGAGCACAAGTACGATGTTGCCACCCTGAAGGAGCTGATCCGCGCCCATGTGGAGGCCACCGGCTCTCCGCGCGGCAAGGAAATTTTGGACAATTTCAGTGCGTTCCTGCCCAAATTCAAAAAGGTGCTGCCTTACGATTACGACCGCATGCTGCGGGTCATCGCCTCGGTGGAGGAGCGTGGTCTGGACGGCGAGCAGGCACAGATCGAAGCATTTTATGCAGTGCAGAAGCATAAGTAAGGAGGGGCAGCAGCATGGGTAAGACAACAGGATTTATGGATTATGCGCGCAAGACCAGCACGGACGTTGCGCCGCTGGAGCGCCTTGAAAATTTTAACGAGTTCCACATCTGGCTCTCGCGGGAGCAGCAGCAGACGCAGGCCGCCCGCTGCATGGACTGCGGCGTGCCCTTCTGTCAGGCGGGCATGATGATCGGCGGCATGGCCTCCGGCTGTCCGCTGAACAACCTCATCCCGGAGTGGAACGATCTGGTGTACCACGGCAAGTGGGAGCTTGCGCTCCACCGCCTGATGGCCACCAACCGCTTCCCGGAGTTTACCAGCCGGGTGTGCCCCGCCCTGTGCGAGGCCGCCTGCACCTGCGGGGATGTGACTGGCAGCAGCGTCACCGTACGCGAAAACGAGCACGCCATCATTGAGACAGCCTACGCCAAAAACTGGCTGACTGCCACCCCGCCGCCGACCCGTACCGGCAAGAGCGTTGCCGTGGTGGGCAGCGGCCCTGCGGGGCTTTCGGTGGCAGAGTACCTGAACAAGCGCGGCCACGCCGTTACGGTGTTTGAGCGCGCCGACCGTGTGGGCGGTCTGCTGATGTACGGCATCCCCAACATGAAGCTGGACAAGACGGTCATCGAGCGCCGGGTCAAGCTGATGCAGGCCGAGGGTGTTGTGTTCCGCACCGGCATGGATGTGGGCGGTGCCGTGCCCGCCGAGCAGCTGCTGGCAGATTTTGATGCCGTAGTGCTGTGCTGCGGCGCAAAAAAGCCTCGCGATCTGAACGTACCCGGCCGGGACGCCAAGGGCGTGCACTTTGCCGTGGACTACCTGACCAGCGTGACCAAGAGCCTGCTGGACTCGGGTTTTGCAGACGGCAAGGCCATCAATGCAGCCGGTAAAAACGTACTGGTCATCGGCGGCGGCGACACCGGCAACGACTGTCAGGGCACTGCTCTGCGGCAGGGCTGCACCGACCTGATGGCACTGGAAATGATGCCGCAGCCCCCTGTCGAGCGCACCGCCGCAAACCCGTGGCCGGAGTGGCCCCGGGTGCTGAAGGTGGACTACGGCCAGACCGAGTGCATTGCCAAGTTCGGCAAGGACCCGCGCGTGTACCAGACCACCGTCAAGGAGTTTTTGAAGGACGAGGCCGGCAACCTGACCGGTGCCGTCATCAGCTGCCTGAAGCCGGAGCGCGACCCCGAAACCGGCCGCACCAGCATGGTGCCCACCGGCAAGGAATTTACCTACGACTGCCAGCTGGCGTTTATCGCCGCAGGCTTTACCGGCTGCGAAAACTACACAGCCGATGCCTTTGGGGTGGAGCTGACCGCCCGGGGCAATGTAGCCGACCACAGCTTTAAGACCAACGTGGACAAGGTGTTCGTCTGTGGCGATATGCGCCGCGGCCAGAGCCTTGTGGTGTGGGGTCTGCGCGAGGGCCGCGATTGCGCCGCCGAAGTAGACCGCTGCCTGATGGGCTACTCGAACCTTTAATTTGCCATTCTCTTTCCTATCCTAAACAAGCAGAAGCGGGGGCCCGTTGCAAGGCTCCCGCTTCTGCTTTTGTTGTATGCTGTTTAATCTGTATCGTATTCCGGCTCTGTGCTGCCCTCCGGGGGCGTTTCCGGGGTGGTAGGCTCGGTAGCGGCAGGCTCCTCCGGGGTGGCAGTGATCTGCACGCTGGGGTCTGCGGCGATATACACAGTGATCACCGTGCCTACCGTGACCATGGCGCCCTCTTCCTCGCTGGCAGAGACCACACAGCCCGTAGCGTAGGAGCCATCATTCACCACCATAAAGCAGCTGGCCACAAGCCCCCGGCTGCTCAGGATCTCAATAGCCTTATCCTGCGATGCACCGATGATCTTTGGCATCTCCACCTTCTCCGGGCCCTGACTGACCACGATCTGGATCACCTCGCCGTTCTCCATCACCTCGCCGGCCTCCGGCTCCTGCCGGATGATCTGCCCGGAAGGCACGGTATCGCTGTACTCCAGCACCGCCCGGAACAGGTACATACTGGTGTACTCGCGGTTATTCTTGATCTGCTCGTAATCGATGCCCACAAAGTTGGGCACAAGGTTCTGGGGCTTCATTTCCTCGCTGCTGGCAGCTTCCGAGCTCGGCTCCGAAGAGGGAGTTTGTTCCTCCTTGCTGCTCACGATGCCCCACAGGGTGAGCAAGATCAGAACGGAAAGCAGAATCAGGATGCCCGCCAGCAACCCTTTCAAACTGAGCATGTGTTCCCTGCCCTGCCCGCTCTGCTCTGTCCGCGCCGGATGCATCGGGGTCTCCGGCTTCATGGTGCGGGTCAGCTCGGCGGTATATTCCTTGGAAGAAAGCGCCTGATACAGCTGCGGCACGGTCTGGATGCGCTCCATGACCTTGAGCCGCAGCCCCAGCTGCAATACATCGGAAACATAGGCCGGTACGGCAGGCTCTACGGTGCGTGCCCGGGGGTTAGAGTCCGACACCACACGCTGGGCAGCGGGCATGGGTGCCTGCCCGCACACCATGCGGTAAAAGACGGCGGCAAGGCTGTATTCGTCGGTGTAGCGCCCCTCAAACTCGGCGGTGGTGTACTGCTCCGGCGCGGAGTAACCCTCGTACAGCTGCTCGTGCAGACCGCTGCCTGCGGTGCGCAGACCCACGGTGGCGTACCCGGCCAGACGGCAGCGGCCATCCGACATCACCCGGATATTCTCCGGGCAGATGCCGCGGTGCACCAGCCCCGCCTTGTGCATGGCCGCCACGCCCTCAAACACCGGGCGCAGCATGGCGCAGGCATCCTCTGCCTGCACCGGAGCGGGACGATTTTCCAGCCATTGCTCCAGCGGGGTGCCGCCTAAGTTTTCCAGCACCGCATACACGGTGTTGTTGGCTTCCACCACATCCAGCACAGCCTCCAGACCGCTGGCGGGGGTAATGCGTTGGATGGCGCGGTACAGGTCTGCAAAGTCCATGCGGGTGGTCTTGAACAGTACTTCGCTGCCCTGCTTGGGGCGTAGGACGCAGTCCGCACCCCGCTCCGCAGACAGGGTGACGGGCAGGTACTCTTTGATAGTCACCCGGAAAGCACCCAGATTCTCCACGCCGCTGTACAGCACGCCCTCGCCGTCCAGACTGCGCATCTCGCCCACGGTGTAGCGCCCGGCCAGCACCGTGCCCACCGGCAGGCAGCCCGCCGGGTTGCATCCCTCTAAGATCTTCCCGCAATGGGGACAGACGGTCGCCGCAGGCGGCAGTTCCCCCATGCAGAACGGACACAGGCGTTTTTGCTCCATAGTGTTCTCTCCCCTTCCAAGCTTCTATACGCTTTATTGTATCATAGTGTTCCCCGCCGTGCAAGCTGTCCGCATTTTGGTGCAAAAGCAAAAAAGACCGGGGCCCGCAGCCCAAAGGGCTGACAGGCTCCGGTCTTAAAGATGCAAGGGGTTTCCCTTATGCTGCGCTTAGTGGATGAACACAGGGCCCAGCGGGTTTGCAATGGGACTTACATAGCCGCCCAGCAGCTTGGGGATAGCAAGGCTGATGTCGGGGATGTAGGTCAGCAGCAGCAGTGCAATGAACATGCACAGGTAGAACGGCAGGGTCGCCTTGACTACCTTCTCCATGGGACGCTTTGCAACGGCAGAGCCGATGAACAGAACGGAGCCAACGGGAGGAGTCAGCAGACCGATGCCGCAGTTCAGAACCACGATGATACCGAACTGGATAGGATCAATGCCGATGGAGGTGGCGATGGGCAGCAGGATGGGGGTAGCGATCAGGATGATGGGAGCCATATCCATGATCATGCCCAGCACCAGCAGGATCAGGTCGACGAGCAACGCAATCAGGTAGGGGTTATCGGTGAGGTCGGTGATGGCGGTTGCTGCCAGATCAGGCACATGCAGCATGGTCAGGCAGTTGCCGAACACTGCAGAGGTAGCGATCAGGATCAGCACGATGGACAGGGTGTTGACGCACTCGTCCAGAGCGTGCCACACGCCCTTCCAGTCCAGACCCTTATAGACGAACACAGAAACGAGCAGAGAGTAGATAACGGCGATAGCAGCGGACTCAGTAGCGGTAAACACACCGCCGACAACGCCGAACACCACGATGATGACAGCGGCCAGTGCCCAGATGGAAGTGCTCAGCTGCTTGACAAAAGCCTTGATGCTGAAGGGATCACCCTTGGGGTAGTTGCGCTTGACCGAGATGATGTAGGAGCCGATCATCAGCACGATAGCCAGCAGAGCGCCGGGCAGGTAACCGGCCAAGAACAGGCTGCCCACGGAGATACCACCGGCGGTGGTAGCGTAGATGACCATGTTATGGCTGGGGGGAACCAGCAGACCCTCGCAGGAGGAGGTGATGGTAACAGCGGTGGAGAAGTCTGCACCGTAGCCCTGATCCACCATCATGGGGATCATGATAGAGCCGATGGAAGCGGTATCGGCGGAAGCGGAACCGGAAATGCCGCCGAAGAAGTAGGAAGCCACGATGTTGACCATGGCCATGCCGCCGCGCATCCAGCCCACGCAGGCGTCAGCCAGTGCGATCAGCTTTTCAGAGATGCCGCCGGAGCCCATGAGCACACCCATGGTGATAAAGAACGGCACAGCCATCAGGCTGAAGGAAGAAATGCCCTTGACCATCAGGCGGCAGACGTCGGTCAGTGCCTGACCCTGCACCAGCATGCACAGCACGCTGGACAGACCAACGGCGTATGCAATGGGGAAGCGCAGGAAGATCATAACAAAGAAGCTGACAAGAAGGACAATGATTGCCAGTGTCTGAACTGTCATATTACATTTCCTCCTTTACAAAAAAGCTCTTGATATGGTTATACAGCGACTCGATCTCGAAGATGATCATGGCAACACCGGCCAGCGGCACCGGGAAGTACATCCAGAAGCGGCTCAGCCAAGGCATGGAAACATAGAAGCCACGGCCGCCCAGCGTGGTGGCGTAGTTCCAGCCGACCGCCATCATGACCACACCAAGGATCATCACGGCCACGTCAGACAGGATGTCCAGCGCCTTGACCACTTTCTTGGGCAGGTACATATCAAAGGCAGTCATGCGGATGTGTGCGCCGCGGCGGATGGCCAGCGCAGCGCTCAGCACAGCCATGTAGCTCATGCAGGTCAAAACGACCTCCTCAGACCAGGAGGGGTCCGGAATAAAGGGGACGTAACGGCCAATGACCGACATCGTGGTAATGAGGATATCTGCGATCAGCAGGATCTTGCAGATGAACAGAACCACCTTGTAGGTAAAGTCGTACGCCGGTCTGATCTTATCCAGAGTGGTAAAGATTTTCGGCATAGAAATTCCTCCATATAAAAACCCGGCGAAGCCTGCGGGCGTATTCCCGTGGGCCCCCGCCGGGCAATGTACTACTTAGATTGGATGGAAAACCAGCTTATGCCTTCATGTCCAGCAGCTTCTGGTACAGCTCAGCCTGATCAGAGGTGTTGTCCTTGATGACCTTAGCGCAAGCTTCCTGCCAGGGAGTCTTGTCGTCCACATCCACAACGTTGCAGCCGGAGGAGCGCAGCTCTTCCAGAACCTTGTTCTCAGCGGTCTCGGACAGGTCAGCGTTGAAGGCCTGCGTATCCGCAGCAGCCTCCATGACGGCAGCCTGCTGGTTCTCGGTCAGCTTGGCCCAAGCGTTGTCGGTGATAACAGCCTGGATAGCGCCCAGAGTGTGGCCATCGAGGATCAGGTTGTTTGCGACCTCGGGGAAGGCGTTGGACTTGTAGTTTGCGATGGGCTGCTCAGCGCCATCGACAACGCCGGTCTGCAGTGCGCTGTACAGCTCGCCGAAAGCAACGACGGTGGGGTTAGCGCCCAGACCCTCGACCATGCCGTTCATAACAGGGTCGTTGGACACACGCAGCTTCATGCCCTTCAGATCATCGATGGTTGCAACGGGCTTGACGGTGAAGAAGTGACGGAAGCCCTCCTCGCCGTAGAAGATACCACGAACGGGCAGGCCCAGCTCCTGGGGCTCGTTCAGGAACTCAGGTGCCAGCTCGCTGTTGGCGAAGTTCCAGAAGTGAGCGCGGTTGTTGAAGGTGAAGGGGATGGACAGCAGCTTAGACTTGTTGCAGCCGTAGCTGGTCAGAGCGAAAGCAGAGATACGGCTGATATCAATGGAGGTAGAGCCGCCCAGAATAGCGTCCAGAACGTCGTTCTCAGAACCCAGAACACCGGAAGCCTGCACATCGACGACCACAGAACCGCCGCTCAGCTCCTCGACCTTCTCCTTGAAGTGAGAACCGGTCTGGCCAACGATGGTATCCAGCGGGTTGACCTCGGCGTAGACCAGAGTCACCTTGGGATCGTTGGCAGCAGCAGCTGCATCACCGGCAGCAGCAGAAGCAGAAGCTGCGGTAGAGGTGGAAGCAGCGGTAGAAGTGGAGCCGCTCTTGGAACCACCGCAGGCGGTCAGAGCAACAGCAGCGGTAGCTGCACCGGCAACGGCCATAAAGCTACGACGAGAGATCATTTTCATAGGAATCGTCCTCCTTAAATAATTGTGAAATTCTCCGGGCGCACAGGTGCCGGAGCTTTCGTTCATTGACTGTACACACTTTAGCAAATTTTCCGAAATGAAACAAGAGCTTTCGAAAAATGTCCTGTTTTTCGAAAGAATGTCAAGATTGTTTTTGCCATATTGTACAACTGCTTTCTATCTTGTTTGTGCAACACTGCCGACCAGTTGGATACATTCATGCATTCATAGCAAAAAACAACACCCCGAAAAATGTCCATCCGGGCACTTCTCGGGGTGTCTTTTTCAGCTTTTCTGTATCCGGTCGATCAGTTCCTGCTGGGCAGAGAACGCATCATACATGGGCTGTACCGCTGCGCGGAAGCGGGCTTTTTCGGCCTCGTCCAGTTCGGTGACGCAGATGCCCCGCTTGCGCATATTCTGCTCT
>OHEU01001198.1_pt1 | contig 11969 bp, 9 predicted proteins | sample 1567341 | NCBI WGS metagenome assembly OHEU01 (sample SAMEA3879524, study PRJEB24766) | human gut metagenome | biome: human-associated habitat; feature: feces | place: USA | collected 1985/1987 | reverse complement strand
TGATTTCCTCGTTGGATGTCGCTACGGTTGCACTCATCCAGTTAGACTTTTCAGGGTCATAACAGAACTTGTCCGGATGTCCGAATGAAGGATCCTGTGCGGCAATCTTACGCCACATATCCCAGCCTCCGCCCGGCTTTATCTCTTTATTAAATACTGCCGGTGTATTCTGGTCACCAATAGTTGAATTCTCAACGCAGCCTCCGTTTGTAATAAATACAAGATCATTCTCCGTAAGGTCTATTGCGCTTTCCCTGCCGTTATCGATTACATCAATGCGGGCAGCCTGCTTTCTTGCATCTGTGATGTCGAACTTTACATTTACAACCTTAACACCGTAATGGAACTGTACACCGAAGCTCTCAAGATACTTCACCATAGGAAGAATCATTGACTCATACTGGTTGTATTTGGTAAATCTCAGCGCTGTAAAGTCAGGAAGTCCTCCGATATGGTGGATATATCTCTGGATATACAGCTTCATCTCCAGTGCGCTGTGCCAGTTCTCAAATGCAAACATCGTTCTCCAGTACAGCCAGAAATTAGAATCCAGCACTTCATTGTCGAACACATCTGTAATCTTCTTATCCTGCAGTTCTTCATTAGGTGTGAAGAAAAGCTTCATTATCTCAAGTGCGCCCTTGTCTGATATTGAGAACTTGCCGTCTGTGTGGGCATCCTCGCCTCTGTTCACAGTTGCACGGCAGAGTGAATAGTTCGGGTCGGCCTTGTTAAGCCAGTAATATTCATCAAGAACCGATACACCCTCAGTCTCAATTGACGGAATAGAACGGAACAGATCCCACATACATTCAAAATGATTGTCCATCTCTCGTCCGCCTCGCATAACATAGCCGACATTCTCATATTTGTATCCGTCACATGCACCGCCCGGAATCTTATCCTTCTCAAGAATGTGTACGTGCTCACCCTTCATCTGACCGTCTCTTACCAGGAAACATGCCGCTGCAAGTGCTGCAAGACCGCTTCCTACTATATAAGCTGATTTTCCGTCCACGCCCTCAGGTTTTAACGGACGTGCAAATGCTTCATAATTACCGCTTGAATAATACATACTTACCTCCTGTTCTGCAGGCACGGACGTGCCGGAAGAACCGCGAGCCAAATTTCGAATTTGGCTCTGCGATATATGCTATTTGTGGCGCCTGCGGCACAAATAGCGGATTGAAAAATCATCTATCAGGATGATTTTTCAATCTAGCCTCCTGTTCTGCGCTGCCTCTTTGTTTCTATGTGCATATTATATTGTGCCTGAAATCCATTAACAATAAACAAAAAAAGCGCCATGATAAAATTTTTATCATAACGCCTGTTTTGTATAAAGATGCCGGGGCAAAAGCCCCGACTCTGATACCTACGGATTATTGCGGTAATTATTAAGTGCTGTCATAATGCTTCCGTGAACAAGCCCGTCAAGGCGCTCTATGATATATGCAGGGTTTTCCTTCATATCATTGCGTATCCATTCAAGCATTATTCCCACAAACATGTATTTGTAGCAGTCAGCTATAAATTCCTTATCTTCATCACGGACAGACATACCGGCTGCTTTCTCGTTCACCACATCTATAAGAAGCCCATAGGTTACCTTGTACAGATATCTCTCAACCTGTTCACGGCTCACGGAGTGATAGACATTCATTATAAACGGCTTATTCTCCTGTACTGCCTCAAATATCTGATAGAACCCCTGCTGCCAGGTATCATATGTCTTATTGCCTTCAAGCGCTCTTGTGGCATCCTCAATGCATGTCCACTCAATAAGATCATATATATCTTTAAAATGATAATAGAACGTCATGCGGTTAATGCCGCAGTCCTCAGCAATATCATTAATCGTAATCTTATCAAGCGGCTTTTTGAGCAGAAGATTCTTAAGCGAAGCTGCAAGCGCCCTCTTTGTTGTCTGTGACATAACACCCTCAATCCTTATCTCATATTATTAATCTTTATACTCACTTGTCACACCGAAATATTCCTCAAGTGACAGCCAGTCACCATTATTATAAAGCTTCTGTGCAAGATCTTTGCCAACATAGCGCAGGTGCCATGACTCATACTGATATCCGGTATAACTTTCCTTTCCCTTAGGGAATCTTATTGTAAATCCATACTTGTAAGCATTGTCATTAACCCACTTACCCTCATCAGTATACTGGAAGCTGTCCTCAATTGAATTAAGATCAAAGCAGAGTCCCGACTGATGTTCTGAGTATCCAGCTCTTGCCGAGTATGTATCGGCAGCTGCCTTGCCATCCTGTGCAACATATCTGTTGTAAAGCGTAACCTGTGTACTGTAAGAACGGTATCCGCTTGAAAGCACGAGATTAAGACCAAGTGCATCTGCATCCTGTTTCATAGTTCTCCATGCATCCATCAGATCTTTGTCGAGGCTTGTTGTACTCCAGCTTGCCGTTACAGGAACATCCGGATTCTGCGGAACATATGTAGACGGAAGGCTGTATGTCTTATTAACCAGAAGGTAGCCGTCTATATATGTAACTCCGTCCTTGACATATCCTGTGAATCCCTTTGAAGTCGTGAATGTCCTGTCAGTATTCTCATCTTCAGAATGTGCCGCAGATGCTGTCACAGCAGATGTAACAGACGGAACATCTGCCACTGATGCTGTTTCCTGAGGTACTGCTGTGCCTTCCGATGATTCCGTCATATCTGCCGGAGGTGTAACTCTTGTCACATCATCTGTCGTATGTGCAACAGTATCAGCTGTCATGGTCTGTGTCACCGAACCGGCTGCCTGTGTTTCATTCTGGCCTGACTGTGCTGTCTGCGTTACCTGCGAATTGTGCTGTGGCTTATCAGAGCCGCCCCGGGAATGTCTTACAAGTGCCACAATGCCCCATATAATTCCGGCAGCAGCAATTATAATAACCATAAGAATAACTGCGGTTGCTATCTTTCTCTTACGCATGAGTTCTTCTCTCTGCCTTCTGTTCATTCTGTGTCTTGGCCTGTTGCCGCCGTTACTGCTTCTTGTATTACTCATATCTTCTCCTTATTAACAGAATCTCTGATTCAAAGACATTTTTAAAGCACCTTGGAAAGGAAGTCCTTAAGTCTCGGATTCTTAGGATCAGCAAAGAACGCTTCCGGTGCATTCTCTTCCTGAATAGTACCGTCATTGATAAATACTACCCTGCTTGCAACCTCCCTTGCGAATCCCATCTCATGTGTCACTACAACCATTGTCATTCCGCTCTTTGCAAGATCCTTCATAAGACTGAGAACTTCACCTACCATCTCAGGATCAAGTGCGGATGTAGGCTCATCAAACAACATAACATCCGGATTCATTGCAAGTGAACGTGCTATTGCGATACGCTGCTTCTGTCCTCCGCTGAGCTGGTCAGGATACATCTCTGCCTTATCAGCAAGACCTATTCTTGCCAGAAGCTCTTCTGCCTTGGCTTCGGCATCCTCACTGCCCATTATCTGAAGCTTGACAGGTGCAAGCATAATATTCTCCTTAACAGTCATATTAGGGAACAGATTAAACTGCTGGAAAACCATGCCTATCTTCTGACGTGTCTTATTGATATCAACAGACTTGTCCGTAATATCAACACCCTCAAAGAGAACCGAACCTGATGTAGGAACTTCAAGCATATTGAGTGAACGTAAGAATGTTGACTTACCACAGCCTGAAGGACCTATTATTGCAACAACTTCTCCTTTTGAAATCGTAGTATTAATTCCCTTAAGAACCTCATGGTCACCAAATGCCTTATGAAGATCTTTTACTTCAATCAGCACATTATTGTTAAAATTCTGATTATCGCTCATTCTTCTTGAGTCTCCTTTCAAGTCTGCCAACACCATATGACAGAATCATTACTATTACGAGATATATAATTGCTACTGCTATCAGAGGCATAAATGGCTCATATGTGATACTTCTGATAATATCACCGCCCTTAGTAAGATCCATAAGCCCTATATAACCACTGATTGAAGTCTCCTTAAGAAGACTGATAAACTCATTACCAAGTGCAGGCAGGATGTTCTTTACCGCCTGTGGAAGAATAATGCTCTTCATAGTCTGCGAATAATTAAGTCCAAGGCTTCTTCCTGCCTCAAACTGTCCATTGTCAACCGCCATGATACCTGAACGTACTACTTCCGCAACATATGCGGCAGAGTTAAGGCCGAATGCTATTACTGCAACAAGAATCTTACTTGTATTAACGCTTGCAAATATTACATAATAAATGATAAGAAGCTGAACCATTACAGGTGTTCCTCTCACAATAGTAAGATAAACCTTACAGATTGCGTTAAGTATAGTAAGTCCGCCATTCTTATCGTGATTAGTACGTACAATTGCAATAAGGAAACCGAGAACAATACCGATTATAATTGCAAATAATGTTATGAGCAGTGTATTGCCAAGACCCTTAATAAGGTATTCCCAACGTGAATCCTTAACAAAGTTATCATTGAACTTCTCACTTATGCTTCCGCCTGCTGACGCTGCATCAGGATCCTTAACAATAATCATCTGCTTAGATGTTGTATAGGAATCCGTAAAATCAATATTCTTAAGTCTGTCTTCTGTTACGGTAATTCCGGCAACGCCAACATCTGCCTTGCCTGACTGCACGGCAGCAATGATCGAGTCAAACTCCATGTCTTCCATCTTAAGATTCATTCCGAGGATATCACATACGGCCTGAATCATGTCTACATCAAAGCCTGTCATCTTACCGTTATCATAGTATTCATATGGCTTAAATGCCGCATTGGTAGCTGCAACAAGTGTTCCGTTAGGGCGCTCTATATTCTTGGCAACGTAAGGTGTCTTACCCTTCTCATCATCGTTTCCCGTATAATTGGCTGCGATTGAATCAAAAGTGCCGTCTGCCTTAAGTTCTGCAAGCGCTGAATTAATCTTTTTCTTAAGTTCTGTATTGTTCTTGGAAATGCATATTGCATAATCCTCAACGGCAAATTCCTCATCAAGAATCTTAAGATCTTTATTCTTCTCAACAAATGCAAGTGCCGGCTGCTCGTCTATGATTACCGCATCTATCTTCTTCTGCTTAAGTGCCTGTACTGCATCATTACCTTTGTTATAACGCTCAATTACTGTTCCGGCATCATCGCCTTCATAATCACTTGCGTATGTATCTCCGGTTGTTCCAAGCTGTACACCAATACGGCTTCCCTCGAGATCATCTACACTTCTGACTTCTTTGTAACTGCCGCATGAAGCCAGCGAAAGCAGTGCCACAAGACACATTACGAGCACAATGCCTTTTTGCATAATGCCTGTTTTTTTCTTCTTCATCTTTATCCTCATTTCCGTGCCTTATCCGGCACATTTTTCTGCTGAATGACATTATAACATATATAATAAAGTAAAAACAGTATTGTTATTAAAGTATTTAATTTGTCAACTATTGTATATTTCAGACATTTCTACTATAATAATAACAGATTTTGTAAAAATGTGTCGGAGGTGTATAAATGTCTAAAAAATTCCAATTTTCATCCGAGCTTGAGCGCAACAACCGGCTTGCAATGAATACCCATCTTTGTGAAGTTGTTATTATCAGTATTCTGTGCTTTCTTCAGGCATGGAACGGTGAAAGGTCATGGGTATATGCCATAGTCCTTTCTGTCATAGGTTTTGCTCCTGTTATCGCAGAGCGCATATTCTGGAAAAAGAATCATGAGACACAGGCAATATACCATCTTCTTGCCATAGGCTTTGCCGTATACTACACATGTCTCATATTTACTGCAACTACAAGTGCTATTTATGCATTTGTGCTTCCGCTTGTTCTGGTAGCATCCATTTATAATGACATACGTTACATGCTTCTTATTAACGCCGGCGTTGTTATCGAGAATGTACTTGCGGTTATTATAGGTGCAACAACAGGCCGGCTCGGGTATGCAGGCCCGGATTCCGCCGTTATCCAGATTCTTATTACTGTCATGATTGGCATATTTGCTCTTTTTCTTGCAAAAGTATCAAAAGCCAACTCCGACCAGAAGCTTCAGAAGCTTGAGGAGTCACATCTGAAAAGTGACGAGCTGCTTAAGAATATATCTGAGATGTCTGAGAAGATGCAGACAGGCATCAATGATATTTACAATGAACTTGCCAAGCTGAATGAAGCAGGCAAAGCCACCCAGTCAACTATGGAAGATGTCTCAACCGGTGCGACTGATACAGCTAATGCAGTCCAGAGCCAGCTTATCCAGACAGAAGAGATTCAGAAAAAAGTTAATGTTGTTGATGATGCCGCAGGCCATATAACCGACAGCATGAAGAAGACACTTGATTGTCTTGAGGCAGGAAGCCGAGAGATGATTAATCTTGTATCACATGTTGATGATTCCGTACATAACAGCGAGAATGCCGCTGCCAAGCTGCAGAATCTCAGTTCTCATATAGAGCAGATGCATTCAATCATCGGTCTTATTGAAGATATTGCATCACAGACAGAGCTGCTTGCACTTAATGCAAGTATTGAAGCTGCAAGAGCCGGTGAAGCAGGTAAAGGCTTTGCCGTAGTTGCAACAGAAATTACCAAGATGGCATCACAGACAAGTAATGCCACAGATAATATTACTACTCTCATCGAGAATGTCTCTGCTGCAATTCAGGAAGTCGTATCCGTAATCGAGCAGATGATTAACGGCATTAATGCTGAGAAGCAGTCCACAATCAAAGCTCATGAGAGTTTTGATGATATCCAGAATAATACATTTGCAATAAGAGATAATGTTGACAGCCTTACATCAAGCATTGATGAGCTTAAGACCGCTAATCAGGCTATTGTTGAATCCATCCAGACCATATCGGCCGTATCAGAAGAATTGTCCGCACATGCTGCTGAGACTATGGAGAATGAAGACTCCAACATCTCTATTCTTAACAGCATTGCCGGCAGAATGCAGAATCTCATTGAGACTGTAAGCAATAAGTCGTAAGTAATAAGTGTAATATATGCAGCAAAAAGCACGTAACAGCTATCAGATTTCACTGACAGGCTGCTGCGTGCTTTTTGCTGCTCTGTATTATGTTCTGCATGTTGTTTCTGTTGTATGGCTTCCGGATTAGTTGATTCCTGTCACCTTATAATCATGATCCTCAACAGCCTTGCGCAGAACGCTGTCGTCTACAGGCTTTTCAAGCTTAACTGCTGCTGTACCGTTCTCATGGCTTACTACTGCCTCTGATACTCCGTCAACTGCTTCAAGTGCCTTCTTTACTGTTGCCTCACAGTGTCCACACATCATTCCTTCAATATTCATTGTCTTTTCCATTGAATTATTCTCCTTTTTCTTGTTATTTTTTTCTTTTATTTTTTTATCTTTTTTCGCATTGTGCATATCAAAAAGATTCAGGCGCAATGCGTTAGATACTACACAGAAGCTTGACAGGCTCATCGCTGCCGCGCCAAACATCGGGTTAAGCTGCCAGTGGAATAACGGAATCCACACACCGGCTGCAAGCGGTATTCCTATTACATTATAGAAAAATGCCCAGAACAGGTTCTCATGTATATTAGTAAGTGTTGCACGGCTTAACCTTACTGCGGCAGGAACATCCGCAAGAGAACTCTTCATAAGGACTATATCAGCCGCATCCATTGCAATATCTGTACCTGCCCCGATTGCTATTCCTATATCCGCTCTTGTAAGCGCCGGTGCGTCATTTATCCCGTCACCGACCATTGCAACCCTGCCGCGTTTTTTGAGTGAACGTATTACGCTCTCCTTGCCGTCAGGAAGTACTCCCGCTATAACCTCGTCAACGCCTGCCTGAGCACCGATTGCCCTGGCTGTGCGCTCATTATCTCCGGTGAGCATTACAACGTGGATACCCATATTCTTAAGCTCTTCAACCGCTCCCGGACTGTCTTCCTTAATTACATCCGCAACCGCTATTATACCGATAAGCCGGTCATCCTCAGCAAACAGAAGCGGTGTCCTTCCAAGACCTGCAAGGCTGTCTGCCTGTTTTTTCATGTCTTCGGGAACATTTACAAGGTTACTTATATAGCTTAAGCTGCCGCCTGTGATTACCGAACCGGCAAGACGTGCTTTAAGTCCGTTACCCGGAAGTGCCGCAAATTCAGTAACCTCATCAGGTGTAATATCGTTCTCCGAGCCCCGTCTTACTATTGCACCCGCCAGCGGATGTTCGCTCTTAACTTCAAGCGCCAGTGCCTTACCAAGCAATTCATTCTCCGTATAACCCTCTGCCGGTATTATATCGGTAACCTCCGGTTCACCTCTCGTAATCGTTCCTGTCTTATCAAGCGCAACGACCTGAATCCTGCCTGTCTCCTCAAGTGAGACAGCCGTCTTGAACAGTATTCCGTTCCTGGCACCCATTCCGTTGCCAACCATAATTGCAACCGGAGTTGCAAGTCCCAGTGCACACGGACAGCTGATTACAAGCACCGATATTCCTCTTGCGAGTGCAAAGCCGAAGCTCTGTCCCGCAATAAGCCATGCAATTATTGTTATCACGGCAATTGTTATTACAGCCGGAACAAATACCCCCGATACCTTATCAGCTACTTTGGCAATCGGTGCCTTGGTTGCCGCTGCATCACTTACCATCTGTATTATCTGCGAAAGTGTTGTATCTTCTCCGACTCTCGTTGCACGGCATTTTATGAAGCCCGACCGGTTAATCGTTGCAGCAGATACATTATCGCCTTCTGCCTTATCAACCGGTATACTCTCACCTGTAAGAGCCGACTCATTCACGGCACTGCTGCCCTCAACCACAACTCCGTCAACAGGAATATTCTCTCCCGGTCTTACAACAAATATATCATCCTTTGCTACCGCTTCAACAGGAACAACCTTCTCTGCTCCATCCTTTATAATGGTTGCCGTCTTGGGTGCAAGCTTCATAAGTCCTTTGAGTGCATCAGTCGTCCTGCCCTTGGAGCGTGCCTCAAGCATCTTACCCACTGTTATGAGTGTAAGAATCATTGCCGCCGATTCAAAATAAAACTCATGCATATATGACATTACTGCCGCCATATCACCGTTAACCTGTGCTCCCGTCATTGCAAACAGCGCATACGTGCTGTATACAAATGCTGCCGCAGAACCCATCGCAACAAGTGTATCCATATTCGGTGCTCCGTGGAACAGGCTCTTAAAGCCACTGATAAAGAACTTCTGGTTAATTACCATAATAATTATTGTCAGAAGCATCTGTGCCAGTCCCATAGCAACATGGTTATTGTCAAAGAAATGCGGAAGCGGCCAGCCCCACATCATATGTCCCATAGAAATATACATGAGCACTGCAAGGAATCCAACCGACCACCAGAGTCTCCTCTTAAGCACAGGTGTCTCATGGTCTGCCAGCGCTTCCTCCTGACTGCTGTACATGTTCTGTGCGCCTTCTGATATTCCCTGTCCCTTCGGTGCAGCACCATATCCTGCCGCTTCTACTGCTGATATTACCGCCTGCTCCGATACATCTCCATCAACTCCCATTGAGTTAGTAAGCAGGCTTACCGAGCAGGATGTTACTCCGGGAACCTTTGAAACCGCTTTTTCAACACGCGCACTGCATGCCGCGCAGCTCATACCCGTAACTGTGTATTGTTTCAATTCATTCCACCTCCGTCCTGTATGACGCTACTTCATAAGTTTCTGAAGTGTCGCAACAAGGTCATCTATAACCTCGTCATTACCCTTTCTTATATCATCTGCCACACATGTCCGTATGTGATTAGCAAGCAATTCCCTGTTAAATGCATTCATGGCAGCACTTACTGCCGCTGACTGTACGAGAATGTCCGTACAGTATGCATCCTTTTCTATCATTCCCTTAATTCCTCTTATCTGGCCTTCAATTCTGTTAAGTCTGTTGATAAGCTTCTTATACTCATCTGCCGTGCGTTCCTTCTTGCGCCCGCAACAACAGCACTCCTTCATACACTTCTCCTCTGAACCATTATTATCCATACTATCTCTCCATTCCCGACAGTCTGTTTGTGTCTGTTTGTCAGTTATAATAACTGCAGCTATGCCATACAACCTGCAAAACCGCTTACATTGTGCTGCAACTATATCGGTGCTCTGCCTGCATGTTCAATATATACCCCCACAGGGTATATTGTCAATATGCAAAATTAGATTATGGGAGGTAATTTATTCACGTACTATTTTAATCACGGTTGTGTAAAAACGGCAAAGCAGCGCAAGCGTACCTGCGTTGCTTTGTCGTTTTTATATAACATTCCTTGAATAATTTCGTATAAAATTCTCGCTCATAAGCATTTTGCAAATTAAAAAATACCTGCAGTATAATATACCGCAGGTATCATATGAATCTGCAATAAGATTCATGTTAATCAAGATACTGTGTACTCTTTGCTATGCTCTGTGCCTTTTCTTCACCTTCGATTACTTTTATTATCTCAAGTCCCAGGTCTATTGAAGTTCCCATACCACGGCTTGTTATGACGTTGCCGTCTGTCTCTACGCGTCCGCCCGTTACCTGTGCGCCCTCAAGAGCATTCTCAAATCCCGGAAAACATGTTGCCCTGCGTCCCTTAAGGAGTCCCATCTTACCAAGTACACTTGGTGCAGCACATATTGCCGTTATAAGCCTGCCCTCTTTGTAAGCATTGGCAATTACATTTATAAATTCAGGCTTTGTCTCATAATTCTTCGTACCCGGTCCGCCCGGAAGGAAGAATACATCCGTGTCTGCAAAATCATATCCGGCAAATTCCTTATCTGCCTTAACAATAATGTTCTGCGCACTCTTAACCTCAAGCCCGTCCATCAACGAAATCGTCTCAACATTCATTCCTGCGCGGCGAAGTACATCAACAACTGCAAGTGCTTCCACTGTCTCAAATCCATCCTGTAAAAATGCATTAACCTTTGTCATATTAATCTCCATTCCGCAGGCACAAAGTGCCGGAGGAATCGCGAGCCAAATGTCAGATTTGGCTCTGCGATAAATGCTATTTGTGGCGCCTGCGGCACAAATAGCTGTGTGAAAAATCAGATATCAATCTGTATTTTCACACTATCTCCAATCTGTCAGGTTTATTTTATACAGAATATTCTACCACTCTTTTATCAGTTGGTAAACATCTGCACCCAATAGATTCTGTTGCTGTTGCTCATGCCGACACCAAGCTTACCAAAGCCTGCTTTGACCATATTAGCGTAATGTCCCGGAGAATTGCGCCAGCTCTCAACTACCTGTGACGGTGTCCTCTGACCCATTGCAATATTCTCTCCGCATGTTCTATAGGTAATTCCGTATAATTTGAATACAGACCAGCAGTCTGTTCCGTCAGGCCTTGTATGTGAAAATACCCCTGTGTTATCCATCTCTATTGCTCTTACCGTTGCTGCCTGACAAAGTGTTGTATCAAGCGTAAGCGGTGACACGCCTGCCTCTGCCCTTATATTGTTAACCAGCTCAAGTATCTCGCTGTAATATGCAATATTGGCTGCTGACAGAGCATTTGCCTGTGATACGATATCCTGTGATGAATCCGCAGTTGCCAGTGTTGGTGCTGTAGTTGGTGCTGTAGTTGGAGACGGAACCGGATTTGTAACCGGAACCTGAACTTCCTGTGTCGGCTGTGATACCGGGGCAGATGGCTTTGATATTGGTGTCTGCTCTACCGGTGCTGATGTCTCTTTATCCGGTGCCGGTGCTGATTCCTGCGCAGTCTTAGAATCTGCCTGTGCCTGCTTGGCAGAATCTGTTCCCGGATTATCAGTTTCTGTATCGGCAGCAGGATTCTGCTGATTCCGGGATTGAAGCTGTGTGCCATTTTCCTGTGTGCTTCTGCTATCAGGCTGCTTTCCGGCACAGCCTGTAAGTGCGAGCGCCGCTGCGAGAATTGCCGCTGTTATTATCTGCGTTTTTCTATATGTCTTTCTCATATAAGTTCAGTTACCTTTCTTAA
>OHEU01001195.1_pt1 | contig 11976 bp, 8 predicted proteins | sample 1567341 | NCBI WGS metagenome assembly OHEU01 (sample SAMEA3879524, study PRJEB24766) | human gut metagenome | biome: human-associated habitat; feature: feces | place: USA | collected 1985/1987 | reverse complement strand
TTTACGGCCGCAGGCCGCTTTTTGTTCCTTGGCGTCTTTTGATGTCATGCTGTGCATGACGGTGGTGATGGCGCTGGCGGCACGAAGGAAAATTTGTTTTCCGGCTGACGGCTGCGTCTATCGCCACAAAGGCGGTGCCTTCAGAAGGCGACGAGGCTTTTTGTATTTATTTTTTATGGAGCAGTATGTCTATATATATAATCTGTATGTCTTTATATATAATAAAGGTGTAGAGGTAAACATGATGTAATAAAGTGTCAGCATCATCTGCCTGGTCCATATTCCTTGTGTAAATCGCCCGTCTCTCACCCCCAAAGTGCTAATTTTGGCTAACAATAAAGGCGGAAATGGTGGAAAATTAATTTTTTTTGAAAAAAATCGCATTTTTGACTACCCCATTTAAGATATTTTTCGTCTTATTGATGTATATCAAATCGACAACGACGTGCAAGACGAACATTTTTACGACTTGATGGTAGGCTATTTCAGTGACAACCTCAGTGCTGAGGAGGTCGCTGAACTCGTGTTGTGGCGCGATGCCAACGAAGCCAACTCCCGCCTGTTCAGACAGCTTCACACTATCTGGATGTCCATTCCCAATATGGAGCAGCTGGCTAAATATGACAAAGTGCTTGCCTACAAAAAGTTTATGGAGTGCGTGCATGCCCATCAGCGTAAGCGTCGCCATCGTCGTATGATGTATATGATGCGCTACGCTGCCATCCTTCTTGTCACCGTGGGCGTCTTCTCCTACCTCTTTTATATAAAGGGACAGGATATGGTAGAGTCTCGTTTCGCCGACATCAGCGTCGAAGCCCCCTTAGGTTCCACTACCCGTATGACCCTCCCCGATGGCACACAGGTTTGGCTCAATGCGGGGTTCACGCATCACCTACTCCCAGGGTTTCGGTGTTCGCGAACGCAATGTGAAACTCGTGGGTGAAGGCTACTTCGAAGTTGCCCATAACGAGAAACTCCCCTTCCATGTCAACTCCAGCGCTCTCAAGCTGCGCGTGCTCGGTACCAAGTTTGACTTCCGCGACTACCCCGACGACCCTAATGCTATGGTCACTCTCGTCGAAGGTCGCGTAGCCTTAGGCAGCCATGCCGACTCTGCCAACCGTGAATACCAGTTGCAACCCAACGAATGTGCCGTCTTTGAGAAAGGTTCCAAGAACATGACCATCCAGTCTTCCGTCGCCCAAGCGTCACGCCAGTGGACCCAGGGAGTACTGATGTTTCATGACACCACCCTGCGCGAGATAGCCCTTACGCTCTCCCGCAGTTACCACCAGCGCATCGTGATTGCCGACAGGCAACTCGCCACTCTCAGTTTCTATGCTACCTTTAACCGCGACGAACAGTCGCTCACTCAAATTCTCGACGCCCTCTTTGCTACCGGGCGCATCAGATACAAACTGCAAGGAAAGACTTACATAATATACTAAGGGCACTCCCCGACTTTATAACTTACTTTTACAACTTTAACCTCAGACACCCAACAAAAACAGAACAGAAAAGAACCCCATCCCCGAGCCCCACGGTCATAAAGACTGTGCCTAGGCTCGCCCTGATGGCGGCCAGGGAACAAGCCCCGCCAACGTAAACAATAACCTACGAATAAGAGTTAATAAATATAATTATCTAATTTAGTACAGTAATGAATATCAGAAAAAAAGGCCTCTTGGTAGGCGCGTTTCTGTTGTGCATGAACCTCAGTGCCCTCGCACAGAGCTTGCAGATGCAGCTCAAGGGAGTCACTGTAGAGAAGGCAATGACAGAATTGAGACAAAAGAGTGGATATTCGTTCGTGTTTGAGTCAGCTGACGTGAATACCGCCAAGGTAGTCAGCGTTAACGCGAAGGATGTCAAGCAGGCTGTGGAGCAGATCCTCCGTGGCCAGAGTGTTTCTTACGAGATTAAGGGTAAGAACATCGTCGTTTCAAAGAAGCAGGGTAAGACCGTGGCTACCGCCAAGGCCAACAATCCCAAGAAAAAGGTAACCGGTACTATCACCGACGAGAACGGTGAGCCCATCATCGGTGCCACCATCAAGGAGAAGGGCACTCAGAATGCCGTAATCTCTGATGTAGACGGTAACTTCGTGCTCAACACCACCGAAGGCGCAGAGCTCGAGATTACCTACATCGGCTATGCCGACCAGACTCTCAAGGTAACTGGCAAGGACAAGTACAGCGTGTCTATGTCTTCAGGTACCAAGGAGCTCAACGAAGTTGTGGTTACCGCCCTCGGTATCAAGCGTGCTGAGAAGGCTCTGAGCTACAACGTACAGCAGGTGAGCGGTGAAGACCTCCTCACCAACAAGGATGCCAACTTCATCAACTCCCTCAACGGTAAGGTTGCCGGTGTGAACATCAACGCCAGCTCTGCCGGTGCAGGTAGTGCCTCTAAGGTTGTGATGCGTGGTACACGTTCAATCGAGCAGTCAAGCAACGTGCTCTATGTGATTGATGGTATTCCAATGTTCAACCTCGGCTCCGACGGTGACTCTGGTTTCGGTTCTAACGGTACTACCGAGGCTATCGCCGACATCAACCCCGAGGATATCGAGTCTATGTCAGTGCTTACCGGTGCTGCCGCTGCCGCTCTTTACGGTAACCGCGCTTCTAACGGTGCCATCGTTATCACCACCAAGAAGGGTAAGGAAGGCAAGACCGAGGTCACTGTAAGCCAGACCACTGAGTTCTCTTCAGTTTTCCGTACTCCCGACTTCCAGAACGCTTACGGTACAGGCAGCACACTGCGCGACGCTGGTGGTGAGTCTTACAGCTGGGGTGCCAAGCTCAACGAGACCAACTATCGTGGCTATGACCCCGTAGACAACTACTTCAAGACAGGTGTTGTCACTACCGAGGCTTTCACCCTCTCTACCGGTACTGAGAAGAACCAGACCTATGTTTCTGCCAGTGCCCTCAACTCAGGCGGTGTAATCCCCAACAACGAGTACAACCGTTACAACTTCACCATCCGCAACACAGCCAAGCTGCTCAACGACAAGCTGACTGTTGACGCCGGTGCAAGCTACATTATCCAGGACGACCGCAACATGACCAACCAGGGTGTATATGGTAACCCACTGGTAACCGCATACCTCTACCCCCGCGGCAACTCTATCGACGACCTCAAGATGTTTGAGCGTTGGGATACACAGCGTAACCTCTACGTTCAGAACTGGAACGACCTCGTAAGTGAGTTCGTAGGTCAGAACCCCTACTGGATCAACTACCGCAACGTACGTACCAACCGCAAGTATCGCTATATGCTCAACCTCGGTGCCAGCTATAAGCTCACCGACTATCTGAGCCTTGCTGCACGTATCCGCGTAGACAACGCCACCAATACCTACGAGAAGAAGTACTATGCTTCTACCAACAAGACTCTCGCTGGTGAGAACGGTCAGTACGCTCTCGTGAAGACCGATGACAAGCAGACTTACGGCGACGTAATGATGACTTTCGACAAGCGTTTCTTCCAGGACCGTCTCTCTGTCAATGCCAATCTCGGTGCTATCATCTCTGACGTTAAGCAGGGTGTTACCGGTATCGACGGTCCTATCAATGAGAACCTCATCCCCAACGTATTCAACGAGTACCAAATCGACCCCAACCGTGAGAAGCGTCAGCCCGGTGGCTACCACGACCAGACCAAGTCTGTCTTCATGAGCGCTGAAATCGGATGGAAGAGCCAGTACTATCTGACCCTTACCGGCCGTAACGACTGGCCCTCTATGCTCGCTGGTCCCAAGTCAAACAAGTCTTCATTCTTCTATCCCTCTATCGGTGCATCATGGATTGTATCACAGACATTCCAGTTGCCCAAGCAGATTGACTTCTTGAAGGTTCGCGGTTCATTCGCTTCTGTAGGTATTCCTTTCCCACGTTGGTACGCCAACCCTGTATATGAGTGGGATGAGGCCAACCGTCAGTGGAAGAGCCAGACCATTTATCCTATGTACAACCTGAAGCCTGAGACCACAGACTCTTGGGAGTTCGGTTTGCAGACCCGTCTGTTCAAGCACTTCAGCCTTGACCTGACACTCTACTGGACCAAGACTTACAACCAGACCTTCAACCCCGACATATCAGTATCTTCTGGTTATAGCACCATGTACATCCAGACCGGTAGCGTAAGCAACAACGGTATCGAGTTGGCCCTGGGCTATGAGAACACCTTCGGCAAGCTCAAGTGGGCTTCTAACTACACATTCTCTGCCAACAAGAACAAGATCAACGAGCTCGTAAAGAACTACGTACACCCTGAGACTGGCGCCATTATCAACAAGGATCGTCTGGACCTCAACGGTATGGGTTCTGCTCACTTCCTGCTCAAGGAAGGTGGTTCACTGGGTGATCTCTACTCTCTCACCGACGTAGTACGCGACAGCGAAGGCCGTGTATATGTTGACGAGAACGGTAAGGTATACAAGAACAACAATGTAGGTGACATCAAGCTGGGTTCTGTATTCCCCAAGTGCAACATGGCTTGGCGCAACGACTTCAGCTACAAGGGCATCAACTTCGGTTTCATGTTTGCTGCACGCTTTGGCGGTATCGTTTACTCAGCCACACAGGCTGCCCTCGATGCTTACGGTGTGTCTAAGGCCACTGCCGACGCCCGCGACCTGGGTTATGTACTCGTAAACGGTGAAGACCGCGTGAATCCCGAAACATGGTATAGCACTATCGGTGCTGCCGACGGTATTCCCCAGTACTATACCTATAGCGCTACCAACGTACGTCTGCAGGAGGCAAGCCTTGGTTACACCTTCAAGAAGAACGTATTCTTCGGTATCGGTGACCTGAGCCTCTCTCTCGTTGGTCGCAACCTGCTGATGCTTTACTGCAAGGCACCTTTCGATCCTGAGACCACAGCTACCACCGGTAACTACTATCAGGGTATTGACAAATTCATGACACCAAGCACACGCAACCTTGGTTTCAACATCAAACTCAAATTCTAAGAGTAACTATGAGACAGATTAAAAATATCATAATGAGCGCGGTTGCTGCAGGTCTCTGCCTGAGCTTCTCCAGCTGTACCAACGACTACGAGAGCTTCAACCGCAACCCCAACGGCGTCACCAAAGACGAAACCCAGCGCGACGCCTATGCTATGCGTTCAGCCATGCTGAACCTCGAAGGCTGGGTAATTCCTACCGATGTCAACACCAACCAGTTCACCGAGTGTCTGATGGGTGGTTCTTACGGTGGTTACATTGCTGACTCCAACGCAGGTTTCGCTGGCAAGAACTTCGGCCAGTTCAGCCCTGAGAACGGATGGAGCCGTGTAATGTTCAAGGATGTCATCCCCAAGCTCTTCATCTACTGCGGCGAAGTAGCCCGTGCTACCGACGACCCCATCCCCAACGCCGTAGCTTCTATCATCAAGGTGTCAGGTATCCAGCGCGTTACCGACTGCTATGGTCCAATCCCTTACTCTCAGGTAGGTAAGGACGGTCAGATTACCGCTGCCTATGACTCTCAGGAGCAGGTGTACAACCTGATGTTTGAGCAGCTCAACGCGGCTATCGACGTGCTGACCCAGAACCGTACTGCCGACTTCAGCGACAAGGCTGACCGTGTGTATGGTGGTAATGTGACCAAGTGGATCAAGTATGCCAACTCTCTCAAGCTGCGTATGGCTATGCGTATCTCTAAGGTGGCTCCCGCCAAGGCTCAGCAGATGGCTGAGGAGGCTGTAAACCACGAGGTAGGTACCATGACCTCTAACGACGACAACGCCGAGTTGACACTCGTTTCTACCAACCCCTTCGAGATCATCATGTACGAATACAATGGTGGTGACTCTCGCGTAAGCGCAGATATCACAACCTATATGAATGGTTACAACGACCCCCGTCGTGAGAAGATGTTCACCAAGACCACTTTCGGCGGTCTCGTTGACAACGGCTACTTCGGTATCCGTACCGGTATCGCCATCCCTGGCGGTTCTATCGCTCACGCATACAGTAACTATATCGTAGCCACCGACAGCAAGCTCATGTGGATGAACGCTGCCGAAGTAGCTTTCCTCAAGGCTGAGGGTGCTCTGCGCAACTGGAACATGGGCGGTACTGCCAAGGAATTCTACGAGCAGGGTGTAAAGCTGTCATTTGCACAGTGGGGTGCCAATGGTGCCGACGCTTATCTGGCTGACAACACCAGCATGCCCGCTTCTTACAAGGACCCCGCTGAGCTCAACACCTACTCTGGTGCTACCTCACAGATTACCATCAAGTGGGAAGACGGTGACTTCGAGAAGAGCCTCGAGCGCATCATCACCCAGAAGTGGCTTGCCAACTTCCCCCTCGGTCAGGAGGCTTGGGCAGAGTATCGTCGTACCGGCTATCCTATGCTGATGCCCGTTGTTGTCAACAACAGTGCTGGCGTAGTAAACTCAGCCCGTGGTGCCCGTCGTCTGGCTTATCCTCAGGAGGAGCGTCTCAACAACGCCGAAAACTATGTTAACGCTGTAGGTCTCCTCGGTGGTGCCGACAATATGGCTACCGACCTGTGGTGGGCAAAGTAAAACATTCAAAGATAATATAGACAATTATGAAAAGTATCTTAAAATATATCAGATTATCAATGGCATGCATCGCCGCAACAGCCTTCGTGGCAAGCTGCGACACCGATGTAGAGTCTGTTGACATCAACAATCCGGGTGTAGACAACCAGAACCCCGGCCTTTATCAGGACTATCTGTCCCACCTGAGAAACTACAAGAAGGGTCCTCATAAGGTGGCTATGGGATGGTTTGACAATAGCGACAAGGCTCCCAACTCTCAGGGCAAGCACATCCACTCTGTACCAGACAGCTTGGACTACATCGTGCTGACCAACCCCGACAACCTGGCTGCTTTCGAGCTCGCCGAGATGAACGAAATACGCGAGAAGAAGGGTATCAAGGTGGTATTCGAAATCAACTACGAGACCATCAAGGTACAGTATGACGAAGAGAAGAAGGACTTTGACGCTGCAAACGAAGACCCCACAAAGGTATTCCCCGCTTTCAACAGCTACCTCGTTGATACTGTAAGCGCCAAGCTCGCTCTCGTAGAGAAGTACAACTATGACGGTGTAATCATGGCCTTCAACGGTAAACTTACCACCTTCATGACTGAAGCCGAGAAGGCAGAGTTCATCGCTCAGCAGAACGTATTCATCGGTATCGCCAACGACTGGGCTGAGCGTCACGCCAACAAGGAGCTCATCCTGATGGGTAAGCCTCAGAACATCCTCACCAAGGAAGTATTTGACAAGGCCAAGTATCTCATTCTGCCCGCACAGAGCGAGATTTCAGCCTCTGCCCTTACTTACCTGGCTCTGAAAGCCCTCGAAGAGGGCGTGCCTACCGACCGCTTTGTAGCCCTCGTCAACGCACCTTCACTCGACCCCACAGACACCAAGACCGGTTACTGGGGCAAGGAAGTCGCCATCAAGGGTGCCGCCAAGTGGGCAGCTTCCGAGTATCAGGGCTTCGTTCCTGCCGGTATCGCCATCCAGGGTATGAGCAATGATTACTATCACTCATCGTTCACTTATCCCAATGTGCGTTCAGCCATTTCTATCATTAATCCTAATGCTAAAAACTAAACAGCAATGAAGAAAATTTTCAAATATATTCCGATGATGCTGGCTGTGTTTGCTCTGGCTTCTTGTCAGGACAACGACGAAGAGACCTTCGGCAACAAGGCATCAATCAATTCTCAGGAAATGAGAGCGGAGACTATCATCAAGGGCAATGCCGGTGATGTGGTTAAGACACTCAGCATCACCATGCCCCGTCCCGCCGAAAAGACCATTAACGCTACCTTCAATGTAGCTCCCTCTTTGGTAAGCACTTACAACAAGTGCTATGGTGCCAATGCAGTAATCCTGCCCGAAGAGTGCTACAATGTAGTCAACAACAAGGTGACTGTAGACGCAGGTAGTGTAAAGAGTACCGATGCTACATTTGAGTTCACCAACCTGGGTAATCTTGACCGTGAGCTCATCTATGTACTCCCCGTAGAGGTTCAGACCGCTGACATCGACCTTGTAAGCTCTGCTTCCAAGTACTACTTCGTATTCCGTGCAGGTGCCCTCATCAACGTGGTTACCAACATGAGCCGCAACTACCTCACCGTGCAGTGGGCCGACAAGAGCCAGGTTAACAATATGAGCCAGATTACTATGGAGGCTCTGCTCTATCCCCGCGAGTTCGGCAAACTCATCTCTACCGTAATGGGTATTGAGGGTAGCTTCCTGATGCGTATCGGTGATGCCGGTTTCCCCGACAACCAGATTCAGATTGCTACCGCTCGTGGCAACTTCCCCGATGCCGACTCTAACAAGGGTCTTCAGACCAAGATGTGGCAGCACGTAGCCCTCACCATAGACTGTGCTACTCGCGAGTACAAGATTTATATCAACGGCAGACTGCAGAGTGAAGGCACTATGAGCATGACCGCTATCAACATTCAGGGCAATGGTTCAGACCGTGACTTCCTTATCGGTAAGTCTTACGATGACAACCGCTGGTTTGAGGGTGATATGTCTGAGGTTCGCGTATGGAACGTAGTTCGTACTCAGGAAGAGATTGCTTCTCACATCTACAATGTTGACCCCCAGACTCCCGGCCTCGTAGGTTACTGGAAGATGGATGACAACACAAGCGCTTACAGAGTAGTAGACGCTACCGGTCATGGCAACGACGCCGTAGCCGCTGGTGCTCTCTCTTGGAGAAATGTATCTCTGCCCGAGAAATAATCCACATTCAATCAACAAGAACAATAAAGAAAATTATGAATATCAATAAAATAAAGACATTTGCATTGGCTATCCTCGCCGCTGGAGCTATGGCTTCATGTGAGGACGCCATCAATGTACAGCAGATTGGTGAGGAGCCCTTCGCTCCTTCTCAGAAGAGCCTCGTGTTCCTCTCTGACCAGTTTGGTATGACCAATGCTGACTCGCTGCTGTTCAACGAGCAGGGTACTACCGAGTTCTTTGTCAACCTGACTCAGGTTCAGACCAAGGATGCTGAGTTCACTGTAGTTTACGACGCTGCTGCGCTCAACAAGTATAACATGGCTAATGGTACCGACTACAAGGCAATGCCCGAGGCTCTCGTAACTATCGAGGGTACTGCTGTGGTAGCTGCCGGCCAGGCCAAGTCTTCTGCCGTTAAGGTAGGCTACAAGACCGACGCCGCTCTTGAGGACCTCGGTACTTACGCCATCCCATTGGTTGTTAAGGGCAACTCACTCGCCGAGGCTTCTGTAGAGAAGGGCGAGTTTATCTTCCTCGTAAAGGACATCACCCGTATGCCCAACTGTCACAAGGCGAACAAGAACCAGATTGTCGTAAGCTGTATGGAGGTTAACGACGCTAACCCCTTGCACAACCTCTGCTATACTCTGAAGGAGTCTGGTAAGCTGGTTATCGACCAGGTTATCCTCTTCTCTGGTAACATCAACTACAACGCTGAGACTGGCGAGGTGTACAACTACAACAACGAGAACGTGCAGCATCTGCTCGACAACCGTCAGAAGTATCTCGTACCTCTGCAGCAGAAGGGTATAAAGGTTATCCTGGGTATCCTGTGTAACCACGACCGTGCTTGCTGTACACACCTTGGTGACGAGGCAGCCCGCAAATTTGCTAAAGAGCTGAAGGCTAAGCTTGAGGCTTACGAGCTTGATGGTGTATTCTTCGATGATGAGTACTGTAACCGTGGTGACTATCCTGGTTTCACTACTTACAACAACTTCTCTCGTCTCTGCTATGAGTGTCGCAAGGCTATGCCTAACGCTCTAATTCAGGCCTATGCTTACAGCGGAACTTCTTCTGTAGGACCTGTAGATGGTGTTCAGCCTGGTGAGTTTGTAACACAGGCCATCCAGGACTACGGCCGCTATTATGACCTGTCTAACAGCTATCCCGGTCTGCCCAAGAGCGGTATGATTCAGGCATCTTCTGAGTTTGCCCGTGGCAACATCATTTCTCAGAGCCGTGCCCGTCAGATTGTAACAGATGGCTACGGTGGTACTATGATCTTCTCTCTGAACCCTAACAACGGTTATGTATACCGTTTCAACAACATCACCATTCCTTTCTATGGTGAGGAGACCGTTCAGACTGGCAGCTATGCTAAAGACTGGTAATGTATAAAACAAACTTATTATTACAACAATGAAAGCAAAATATATTTATACCATCATGATGGCAATGGCCCTTACCTTCGGTATGGCGTCTTGCGACGATGATGACAATAACGGCAATACTGAGCACCAGAAGCCTGCCACCAAGACCGAACTCAAGTGTGACATGGATACTGTGAAGGTTGGTATTGGTGAGACTGCCTCTTTCAACATCCTCGAAGGTGGTGGCGACTACAAGGTAATCTGTGAGAACGAGGACGTGGTTACAGCTACTCTCGAAGGAACATCTGTAACCCTCAACTCTCAGAAGATGGGTCTTACCGGTGTCATAATCTCTGACGCCGAGGGCAACTACAAGCGTGTTATCGTGAAATCTATGTACATGAATCTCAACCTCGACAAGGAAGAGCTCTTCATCGGCATGAAGCTCGGTCACACTGATGGCAAGGCTACTCTTAACGTACTTGAGGGTAACGGCTCTTACAAGATTGAAATCGCTGATGAGACTGTTGCTCGCGTAATTGCCAAGACTGAGACTTCTATCACATTCCAGGGTATCAATGCTGGTGAGACAACTTGCGTTGTTACCGACCTTATGGGTCTGCAGAAGACTATCAAAGTGAAGGTTGAAACTACTACAATTCCTTTCACAGAAGATGAAAAGGCTGCTATTCTGGCTATTACCAAGAATGTAGTCAACTGGAATGGACAGGATGGTTACCAGTGGGGTGACTATACCGTGAAAGATCTCGGTGATGGCAAGATGCAGGCTAAGTGGGATTACTATAACTGGTACTATATGACTTGTACTTGGACTGGTGATGCCACTGTAGGCAAGAAGGGTACTGGTACCTTTGTTTACAACATGAACTATGAGAAGAGCTTCGATGTTGATGTTGAAATCATCAAGAACGACGGTTCTCGTGTCTGGGGTATCTGCTCTTGCGTCAAGGATGATTACCTCAATACAGGTTACTTCTGCATAGCGCTTTAAGTAGAATATTAAACAATATAAGATTGCATTTGGGTAACCAAATTTTCTATTAAGTTAGATTTATTTAGTTTTGAGTGGGTCAGGCTGTGAAGTCTGACCCATTCGCTGTTTATGCCCATGGGGAAAGAGAATCGCCATCCGAGCTTTCCGATGTGTGTTCCGGCTGTAACCTGCAATTCCAGTTGTGTACTAACGCCTGCGGCTAATCGCAACTCTTACAGAGTAGCAAGGTTAGTGGGGGTGCTTACCCAGGGTAGCGGTCTTCGCCCGCAACCCTGGGCTGGGAAGTCGCAACTCTGTCAGAGTTGCTGCTGCTTGGTAGTTGGAAAACCATAAGATTGAGAATAACGCCTACGGCTAATCGCAACTCTTACAGAGTAGCAAGGTTAGTGGGGGCGCTTACCCAGGGTAGCGGTCTTCGCCCGCAACCCTGGGCTGTGAAATCGCAACTCTGTCAGAGTTGCTGCTGCTTGAGGAAGCCCTCCGAGGCTCTTGGTAGGGGATTGTGGCAGATGGTATGCGCCCGATGATGGTTTTTTAGTCCATAGTGGATGGTGCGCACCCTTGGCAACTCTGTCAGAGTTGCGTTTCCTCAGCCCAGGGTTGAGGTGCGCAGCGCCTCTACCCTGGGTACAAATAAAAAAAGGTAGCAACGCTGTAAGTGTTGCGCTTAGCCGCAGGCGTTACTCCGGCAGAACTTTGCCAGCAATACAATCCAGTTGTGTAATAACGCCTACGGCTAATCGCAACTCTTACAGAGTAGCAAGTTTAGTGGGGGTGCTTACCCAGGGTAGCGTGCTTCGCCCGCAACCCTGGG
>OHEU01001193.1_pt1 | contig 11984 bp, 11 predicted proteins | sample 1567341 | NCBI WGS metagenome assembly OHEU01 (sample SAMEA3879524, study PRJEB24766) | human gut metagenome | biome: human-associated habitat; feature: feces | place: USA | collected 1985/1987 | reverse complement strand
TCTATATATTCCTCTGAATATGAAAATACAGCATCGTCAGAATTATGCCCTGTAATACTGCCAACATTAATCATATTTCCATTACATTCAATATATACCTCTAAATTTCTCATTATCTCCCCCTTACATCAATATTGATATCAAGTCCAAGAATCGAAATTAACTGTATTACCTTGCCAATCTCAACAGTCGGCTTACCTCTTTCCACATCTGATATAAAACTTACACTAAGACCAGTATATTCCGACAAAAATGCCTGCGTATACTTTAATTCTTTTCTCCTGTTCCTGATTATATTTCCAAGCCCCTCTGAATCAGTTATTTTCATAATATTCACCTCAACGCAAAAACAAGCCGTACGGCTTTATTATACATATTTTCTCACAAATAAAGCCGAGCGGCTTTGTTTTGATAAAAACATTATAATATAAGCCGTACGGCTTAGTCAATTTTCTTTTGTTACATAATTTCATTTTCTTGTAATGAAATAATATCCTGCAATTATTAATTTGGGTTGTGCCTTATGAGTATAGTATATATTTATCCAATCAGAACTTTTTTGCCTTCAAATAAAAAACGAACCCACCCGAAGATGAGTCCGTTTCATAGTCTTAAACCGGCAGATTCTTCATACTCTCAAGACTTATAACAAGTGTTGATGTATTATGAAGAAGTGCTGAAGTTGTAGGCTGTATGACGCCCGTTACACCAAGTGCAATAAGTGCGGAATTGAATCCGACAATCACACGGTAATTTCTGTTAATCTTCTTAATCAGACTGTCACTTAATTTCTTAAGCATAAGTATCTGGTTAAGATCATCTGCGCCGACAGTGATATCTGCAATCTCTCTTGCAATCTCAGCACCATCACTTATAGCAATACCTACATCTGCTGCTGAAAGCGCTGGTGAGTCATTAATTCCATCACCAATCATAATTACCTTTCGTCCGGCTGCCCGCTCTTTCTCTACGAACTTAGCCTTGTCTTCTGGAAGAACTTCTGAATAATATTCAGTAACTCCAACCTTTCTGGCAATAGAGGCGGCTGTTCTTTCACTGTCTCCGGTCATCATGACAACCTTCGATATTCCAGCCTTCTTAAGCCCTTCAATAACCTCCGGTGCTTCTTCTCTTAATGGATCAATTATGCATATAACTGCTGCAAGCTGACCGTTAATTGCCATATAAAGATGTGAGCAGTCATCTGGAAGACTGTCAAATAACTCCTGCTTTCCCGCTGGAATTACACATGCCTCATCCTCAAATACAAAGTGATGGCTTCCTATGATAACCTTGCTTGTATTGATAAACGTTGATATTCCATGTGCAACAATATATTCAACCTTAGAATGCATCTCTTCATGCATAAGGTTTCTTCTGCCAGCTTCATTAACAACGGCCTTAGCCATTGAATGTGGAAAATGTTCCTCAAGACACGCAGCTATTCTTAACAGCTCATCTTCCGGCATTCCGTTAAATGAATATACCCTGCTTACTGTTGGCTTAGCCTTTGTAAGTGTACCTGTCTTATCAAATACGATAGTATCCGCTTCAGCAATTGCCTCTAAGAACTTACCGCCCTTGACTGTTGCACTCGCCTGACTTGCCTGTCTTATTGCTGCAAGTACCGTAATAGGCATAGCAAGCTTCAATGCACATGAGAAATCAACCATAAGTATTGACAATGCCTTAGTAGTATTTCGTGTTAACAAATATGTAAGTGCAGTTCCGCCAAGTGAATAAGGTACAAGCTTATCTGCAAGATGCTCTGCTTTTGACTCAAGACCTGATTTTAACTTCTCAGATTCTTCAATCATCCTGACAATCTTGTCATATTTGCTTGAGCCTCCGGCACGCTTAACCCTGAATACTATCTCGCCCTCTTCTACTACAGTTCCTGCAAATACAGAAGTTCCCTCACCTCTTCTTACAGGCTCAGATTCTCCTGTAAGTGAAGCCTGATTAACCATAGCCTCACCACTGATAACAGTTCCATCAAATGGGATTACATTACCCATCCGGATTATTACATTATCTCCGTCCTTAACATCTTTCACAGATACCTGTACTTCTGCATCATCTGTCTTTAACCAGACCTTATTAACGTTAAGTGACATCGTTCTTGCAAGGTCGTCAACCGACTTCTTGTGTGTCCAGTCCTCTATTATCTCACCTATACCAAGAAGAAACATTACTGAACTAGCTGTATTAAAGTCTCTTCTTAAGATAGAAACTCCTATTGCAGTTGCATCAAGAACTGGCACTTCAAGCTTTCTGTCAAGCAGTGTCCTGATTCCTTTATAAATGTACTTCATTGAAGATACTGTTGTTAATACCGCACATACCGGTGCTGGAATAAACAGCTTCTTAGTCATTCTCCATAACACCTGATCCGCCAGCTTTTCAGTATAATGAGAATTGATTGCTCTTCCTGATGTTGCAAGAACATCTTCAGGAACCTCTATGTTGCTGTATCTGAACTTAGCAATAGCTTCAATCACGGTTTTTCTTGAACATCTGTACTCGACGACTGCATCAGCAGTTCTCTCATACACCTTGGCATTCGTAACGCCCTGCAGATTCTTAAGATAATACTGCAAGGTATCTGCCTGTGCAAAAGTCATGCTGGAAGCATCCATGTGAACACGGATTCTTCCGGGCACATCATGCTTTATTATGAATTTCATACTCTGTTACGCTTCCTCATCTTCATCTACTGAATCAAGTACAACTTCTTCTGTGTTATACTTTGTCTCATTGATTGTCTTAGCATCAGCATATATATCCTCGCAGTTTTCCTGAACAGTTGTAGCTGTCTTCATTATGCATGATTTAGCTCTTAAAACTGCTGCTGTACAGTTAGTGTAAAGCTTCTTGGCATCCTTGCTTGTAAGAATCTTAATTCCTGCTGTTCCAAATAATACACCTGCTGCAAAAAGTCCTGGTTTCTTTAAGTTATTAATTTTCATACTGTGCTCCTCTCTGTCCATACTGGACAATAAATGTTTCTTAAGTTTGACGGTTATTATATTACACATTATGTAACATTTCTACATAAATCCACTTATTGAGAAATCTTCTCAATATAGCAAAAGGAGAGATGAAACAGTTTCATCTCTCCCTTATTAGTAAATATTATTTATTAACTGAAACTGCCTTTTTCCTGTCAACTACACTTGTTATCTTCTGATTCTTAATGTATCCGCAGGCTTCTAGCCCTGACTCAATAATTTTACTCCATTTGCTTTCTGATAAATTAATTGACGAATCATCGTTTAATCTTACAGTATAACCGCCATTATCATTCTCATCACAAGTTATCCTGTACATATTCTTACGGTTAATTGCACCTATTTCTTCCAGTGTATTAACCATTCTATATACAGTTGCAGCCCCAATCTTAGGATCCTTTTTTACTGCCTTGTAATAAATCTCTTTACAGCTTGAGCAGTCCTCTTCAAGAATTACATCAAGAAGCATAAGCCTCTGTTTAGTTATCCTGCAACCCTGCTGCTTGAGACGAGAAATAATAATGTCTTTGTCTTTATCAGGATTTCTGACCACCCGTTACCTCCTTTTAATGGCAGTGGCCTTTGCATTTACCGCAGTCGCCACCACATGTGAACGATTTACCGTTTTTCTTGTCGTGTACCATACTGCGTACAATAAGTGCAACTATAATCACCAATATAACTCCTACTATAATTGTTCCCAGCATAATTACACCTCCGATAATATATCATTTAATTACTTTGTTGCATTTAAAAGCTTCTTAGAATCAACCTTTAATGTCTTACTTTCCTTATATGGTCTGAATAACAGATAGATGAAACCAACAATTACAAGAATTGCGATTACTGTGAATACGTTAAATGCTGTGTCGCCAGTAATAAGACCAACAATCTGGTTAATTACAAGACCTACAAGGTAAGCATATCCACACTGGTATCCGATTGCAATCCAGAACCACTTAGTGTTGTTCATCTCTCTCTTAATAGCACCCATTGCTGCGAAGCAAGGAGCACAGAGAAGATTAAATGCAAGGAATGCATATCCGCTTACTACTGTAAATGTAGCTGCCATGTTAGCATATACTGTTCCCTCACCTGCTGAGTAAAGGATACCCATTGTACCAACGATATTCTCCTTAGCTACAAGACCAGTAATAGAAGCAACAGTTGCCTGCCAGTTACCAAATCCTAAAGGAGCAAATATCCATGCGATTGCCTTACCAATTCTGCCAAGAATAGAGAAGTCAATCTGATCATCTGCAAGCATTGTAAATGTTCCATCAACAAATCCGAAGTATGTTGTGAACCAGATAATGATTGTTGAAAGTGTGATGATTGTTCCGGCCTTCTTGATGAATGACCATCCACGCTCCCACATGCTTCTTAATACTGTACCAACTGTTGGAAGATGGTATGCTGGAAGCTCCATAACGAATGGTGCCGGATCTCCAACGAATAACTTTGTCTTCTTTAAGATGATACCTGAGCAGATAATTGAGAATATTCCAAGGAAATATGCTGATGGAGCAACCCATGGAGCACCATCAAAGATAGCACCGGCAACCATTGCTATGAATGGAAGCTTAGCTCCACAAGGAATAAATGTTGTTGTCATAATTGTCATCTTACGGTCTCTGTCGTTCTCAATTGTACGTGAAGCCATGATACCAGGAACACCACAACCTGAACCGATAAGCATTGGAATGAATGACTTACCTGAAAGACCGAACTTACGGAAAATTCTATCCATAATGAATGCTATACGTGCCATATAACCGCAAGACTCAAGGAATGCAAGGAATATGAATAATACAAGCATCTGTGGAACGAAACCAAGTACTGCACCAACACCGGCTACAATACCATCAAGGATAAGACCCTTTAACCAGTCTACACAACCAATTGCATCAAGTCCTGACTCAAGAAGCACTGGGATACCAGGAACCCATACACCATAATTAGCAGGATCTGGAGCTGCACCATCATTTTCTATACACTGTTTTATAGCTTCCTTAACACCAGCTGCATCTGTTGTCTCTGTTGTTACACTAAGATTTTCCTCATCTTCTACATCATAATCTAATGTAAGATTAGCTGGAACTGTGTTTTCAAGTTTCTTTAATGCTGCTACTGCTGCATCTGAATCATAATCATCAGCTTCTGTATCAATAGCATCTGCATACTCTTCACCTTTATCTCCAAGGCTGTCGATATATGCCCCGATGATTGCATCTGAATCACCATACTCATCAGCTACTTCTTCGTAAGCTGAAGTGCCAATTCCGAAGAGATGCCAGCCATCACCGAACACACCATCGTTAGCCCAGTCTGTTGCCCATGTACCAACTGTTGTAACTGATACGTAGTATACGATGAACATTACAACTGCGAATATAGGAAGTGCAAGAATTCTGTTTGTAACAATCTTATCAATCTTATCTGATGTTGTTAACTTATCCTTGCTCTTTGCCTTCTTAACACACTCATCAATAATTGATGAAATGTATGTATATCTTTCATTAGTAATGATACTCTCTGCATCATCATCAAAGTCACTCTCAAGCTGGTTAATCTCAGCCTTTACATCAGGTACATTAGTAAGTAACTGATTAATCTTGTTATCGCTTTCAAGAAGCTTTATTGCGAAGAATCGCTTCTGCTCTGGTGCAACATCTGAACCAAACTTAGCTTCAACAGCCTCGATAGCTGCCTCAGCCTTGCTGTCAAATTTATGTACAATCTTATTAGCTTTCTTAGATTCTGCAAGCTTTACAGCCTTTTCTGCAGCTTCCCTGATACCTGTTCCCTTAAGCGCTGATATCTCAACAACCTCACAGCCGAGATTCTCTGAGAGCTTTGCAGTATTAAGCTCAATTCCATTCTTAGCAAGAAGGTCTGTCATATTAACAGCCATGATAACAGGAATACCAAGTTCCATAATCTGTGTTGAAAGATAGAGGTTTCTCTCAATATTAGTACCATCAACAATATTAATTATTGCATCCGGCTTTTCATTTATAAGATAATTTCTTGCTACCACTTCCTCCAGAGTATATGGTGAAAGTGAGTAAATACCGGGTAAGTCAGTGATTGTTACATCCTTATGTCCCTTGAGCTTACCTTCCTTCTTTTCTACTGTAACACCAGGCCAGTTACCTACGAACTGATTAGAACCTGTCAGTGCATTGAATAATGTCGTCTTACCGCAGTTAGGATTACCTGCAAGTGCAATTTTGATTGACATCTTGATTCCTTTCCGCTGCCCTTAAGTTGGGCTTGCCTTAATTTAATTAGTCCAATCTAACCTGTAGTTTAAAAAAAATGCTGTTACTCTACTTCAATCATCGTAGCGTCAGCTTTTCTTAATGACAGCTCATATCCGCGAACTGTAATCTCAATAGGATCACCAAGAGGTGCAACTTTTCTTACATAAATCTCGATACCTTTTGTGATTCCCATGTCCATGATTCTTCTCTTGACCGGACCTTCACCAGTAATCTTCTTAACAACTACTGTCTGTCCGACCGGAATCTCATTCAGCTTCTTCATAATCTTTCCTTCCTGTCTAGACCATGATCTTGTTAGCCATATCCTTACCGATGGCAACACGTGAATCTTTGACATTCACTATCATGTTTCCGTCATTCGTGGATACAACTGTAACAGTACCGCCAACAACAAATCCAAGCTTCTCAAGGAATAATCTTACCTCTTCCTTGCCGCCGATTCTCTTGATTACATTAGCTTCACCTTCGTTAGCCATTGTAAGGGGCATCATCATGTTCCTCCCTTCACATCTAATTGTAAATGATTATCATTAATCTCTACTGCATTGTTAGTTTATTCTAATTACTATTAGTTGTCAACAACTTTATTGATTATTTTTTATCATTAAGGTTGTGTTTGTATTGCAATATTAAAAAAAGCCCGGCGTTATATCATAACGCCAGACTTATGTTTGCTGTGTTCAATCTTCTCATTAAGCTTCTTGCAAGGTATTGCAACCACCAGTCCGATAAATACTGCTATCACTGCAAATATGAGAAGTATTCCGAGATATTTCCAATAATCCATTCCATATTGTCCGCCAACCGTCTCCTTCATGGCGTTCATCGCATATGTAAACGGCAGATATTCGTATATCTTCCGGTATACCTCCGGCAGGACTTCTATAGGGAATGTACATCCAGCGCCTGCGACCTGTATTACCATGATTACAACCGCCAGTGCCTCGCCGACATTGCCGAATGCAACCGTAAGCGAATACATGAATATTGAGAATACAAAGCTTGTTATTGCCGCCGCAAGCCAGAACTTAAACGGACTGACGCACTGTATTCCTATGTAATACAAATCTCCGAGCGTAACCAGCAGTGCCTGTGCCTGACCGATAAGGAAGAAGGTTATATATCTTCCAAAAAATGCTTCCGTATGGCTGAACTGCGGATGCTCCTTCTGTGGCCTGACTCCGACATGTATAATTGCAACAAGTATAAGTGCTCCTACCCATATTGAAAGTACCGTGTAGAAAGACGCCATTGCAGAGCCGTAATTTTCAACCGGATATATCTTCTCTGTCTCTATCTCAACCGGTGATGAGATAAATGAGCCGAGCTTGTCAGCATCAAGCCCTATAAGCCTTAAAAGCATCTCGTAATTGCCGCTGTCTCTTATATCATTAAGCTGTGTAAGCGTCTCATCCATCTCTTCCTGAAGTTCATTAAGAATACTCTTCGTATCCTGAAGATTAATTCTTGCTGAAGATATCAGCGATGAGAATCTGCCTATGTTACCGTCAGCCTGAGCATAGATGCCTATGATGCTGTCCATTGTTCCTGATATTCTTCCAAGACCGTCTGCCAGGTCACCCGATACACCTGAGTTAATTATATTGCCAGCTGACGTAATCTTAAGAATATCCTGCATTGCATCCAATGCCCTCTGATTGCCTAATACCGTCTGTGACATATCAGGTGATACCTGACCTGCCATATTTATCGCCGATGAAGCAGAATCCGTAACGCTTATAAGCGCCGTAAGAATAGTATCATATGCTTCAAGCTGTCTGCTTACAAGCTCCATCTTAGTTGTAACAACATCAAGCACTGTCTGGTCACCTGACGTAATTCCGTGCTCCTTAGCCGCATCATCAACACCATCTGCCGCCTTGACAAGGCTCTCGGCAACAGTACTTATAAATGTCGAATTAACCTGCTGCTGTACGGCCGTCTTAGCCTTATCCGTAATCTTAGGGGCTATGGCATTCTTTTTCTGATTGGTATAATACTCAATCTGCGGGTGGCTCATGTCCTCAGTGAGAAAGCTCGTCATCTTCTCAGAGAAATCCTCCGGCATAATAAGTGCCGCATAATAATCCCCGGCATATACGCCGTTAACAGCTGCTTCTGTGTCATCATCGAATACCCAGCCTATCGTGTTGTTCGTCTGTAATGCATCTATTATATTCTGCCCCATATTTATACTGATTCCGTCAACCATTGCTCCCTTATCGGCAGATGCAACAGCAACCTTAATTCTGGACGTTGCCTCCTGTCCGTATGGGTCCCAGTTTGACAGAATATTGAACCATGCATAGAGTGCCGGGAGAATAGCAAGACCTATAACCACAACGACTGCAACTACATTTTTACTGATTCTCTTCCAGTCAGCCAGAAAAATATTGCAAATGTTTTTCATAGTCCCATCCTCTCCTTCATTGACTGAATATCCTTCTCAAGCACATCAGGCCCAATAAGCGAGCCGTCAACACCATGCTCATCAACGCCAAGTGCCTCAAGCTTCTCCTGAAGTGAATAATCGCTGTACTCTACAGCTATCAGATATCCGCACAGTATAAACAATGATGCAATCCACAGCACCAGATACACAATCTTGGAACTCTGCATCGTAAATAACAGAATAAGAAATACAACCGGAATTACAAACATGCATATCATTCCCGTCTTTATCCTCTTCCGGTTCTTCTCATGTATAGCCGCATAATATGCCACGAGACGGCTCTTCACGTCATCTTCATGTACCGTATCCGCCGGCGCCATATTCGCCGGTGCCATATCCGCTGGTGCCATATCCGCCGGTGAAACCGCAGTCACAGCTTTTGTGCCGATATCATTACTATAATTGCTGTCGTCATCACTGTCATCTGAAGATTCGGCCATAGCCGCAATTCTTGCCGCTATCTCAGCCTCTGAAAGCTGCGATATGTCTGCATGGTCTGCATGCGCTGTATCCGAATTGCCTGCTCCCGAACTGCCCTGCGAACCGCCCTGCTGTGCAAGAGTCCTCTGAACCTCGCTTTGCACGGCACTCTGTATCATCTCATAGAGCTTATCATATATCTCTTCATCCGCTTTATTCCCGTTACTCAAAATGCTGCCTCCTTACATCATATCTGTATCATGCATACGATGATGCATATAATGATTAAGCTTCATAAACGGCTTTCTTATAAACAGCCCCAATGCAAGCGATGCCGCAACAAACAACAGCAGCACGCCCATAAACTGCCAGTAATCACTGCCATATCTTCCGCTGATTGTTTCCCTCATTGCATTAATCGCATATGGGAATGGAAAATAGATATATACTTTCTGGAAGAATACGGGCAGAAGCTCAATAGGGTATGTACCGCTTGAACCTGCAATCTGTATAACAACCATTACAACCGCAAGTGCCTTACCAATATCGCCAAATGACACTGTAAGTGCATATATAAGCAATGTAAATACAAAGCTTGTAAAGCAGGCTGCCAGCATGAAAAGTCCCTTATCAAGGCACTGTATCTTAAGCAGATACACATCACCAAGTACCGTTATAACTGCCTGGACCTGACCGAGTACGAAGAATAACAGATATCTTCCAAAGAAAAGCTCATGCGGCTTTGCTCCGTTAATAAGTTCAGGGCTGTCAGGATGCACCTTTATAAGTGCCGTAAGGAGAAGTCCTCCTACCCACAATGCAAGTGTTGTATAGAAAGGTGACACGGCAGAACCGTAATTCTCCGTTGCATATACCTGATGCGTCTCAACCTGCACAGGTGATGACAGAAACTCGCCGTATGTCTCCGGATCCTGTGCCAGTGCCTGCGCAAGCAGCCTGTACTTGTCATCCCCTGTAAGATCGCTCAGCTTACCGGCAAGCTGTACAATCTTATCTGACATTCCATCCATGACTGAACCCATCTGGTCAAGCCCGACATTCATTCCGTCAACTGTCTGCTCAATGCTTCCAAGCATTGCCGACAGGCTGCCGAGCTGCTCCGAAACCTGCGTAAGCGATTCACCTATCGAATCTATAGATGTACTTATTACACCCTTCATCGCATCCACTGCTTTCTGTACCGATCCATCAAGGATGCCGTCCATCTCATCTATCTTCTGGCTGCACTGCACAAGTGCCGTCCTGACAAGTTCTAACTTAACCTGCGACTTAAGCGCTCCCGCCTTTACAAGTATCTTAGACTGCTCAAGCAGCCCCTTGGCAGCAATTCTTATCTGAACGAGGGAATCTACCGCAAGCTTAATGCTATCATCGTCGATAACACCGCCAAGCTGGTCTGATATATTCTGTAACTGCTCAGTAAGCGTATCGCTCTGGTCATTCATCGAATCCAGAAGATCCTGTGCATTATCTATCCCTGCAAGTATCTCATCCGTAGGCAGGTTATTCTCAATTGCCGTAAGGACCCACTGCAGCTGAGCCGACAACGCCTGTGACGTTGCACGTGTTGCTGCCGTAATACGGTCGAGCTTTGCTATGTACTCATCTGCTGCTTTTGAAGTCTGGTTCTGCAAAGCTTCCATAGTTGCACTGTTGTCAGGAAGCGAATCCGGAATCTGCACCCTGAGATCATGAAGTGATCCGCTAAGTGCGGCATTACTGCTTACAAACGAAGCAATCGTTCCCTTATATCCGTCAAGGTTATCTCCAAGTCTGTTAAGATTATCAAGCACTCCGCCGATGATATCCTTGTCAGCGAGCATTCCATCCGTACTGCTCATTGCCGTCTGAATTACGGTGTTGACAAACTCCGTATTAATATTGCTCTGGAGTGTTGATTTTCCGGTATCAGTTATCTTACTTGCTACTGCATTCTTTTTCTCATTCTCATAATATGTCACTGAAGGATGTACAAGTCCCTTGTCAATAAAATCAAACATGCTCTCACTGAAATCATCCCCGATAACAATGGCAGCATAATATTCACCGCTCTTAACGCCTTCTATCGCATCATCCTTTTTGTCGAGAATCTGCCAGCCAAGTCCCGTATTGGTTCTGAGTGACTCCAATACGCTGTCTCCCATATTGGAATATTCGCCATCCTCCCCCGTATACCCTGCATCTTCCGACACAACTGCTACTTTAACGGCAGATGTATTGGCATAAGGATCCCAGTTAGAGTAAATGTTGAACCACGCGTAAAGCGAAGGAATAATACACAGGCCTCCTGCAATTATCAAAGCAAATATATTCCGCGATAAACCCACTATATCATGCACAAATATTTTAAATATTCTATTCATTTTATCTGATTCCTTTTTATCACTTATCCAGATACAAAGCACTGATATTGCATTACACTTCGCTGCATTTTCGCTGCATCGAATTACGCAGCGCTGCACTACGCAGCTTTGTACTAAGCTGCATACCACAGTATAGCATACATTACCTGACAAATACAAACCGCTTGTCCGGAAGTAAAAATTTTTGTACTGCCAGCTCATTTTTCTTTAACCGGGTCACTGTGATCTGTCCACCCTCCATCGTGTAAAACAGTGCACTCCCAGTATCCCGGATATTTTCAACCGCCGCCCTGCCCGGATGTCCGTATCGATTCTTTTCTGCGCAGGAAATGACCGAAATCCGTGGTGAAACCGCATCCAGAAAACTTTTTGTGTTTGAATATTTTGAACCATGGTGCGCCGCCTTGTAAAAATCTATGTCATTGATTCC
>OHEU01001186.1_pt1 | contig 12044 bp, 14 predicted proteins | sample 1567341 | NCBI WGS metagenome assembly OHEU01 (sample SAMEA3879524, study PRJEB24766) | human gut metagenome | biome: human-associated habitat; feature: feces | place: USA | collected 1985/1987 | reverse complement strand
AATAATTAATAATTAATAATGAATAATTAATAATTGAGGGTGGGTTGCACCAACACCCGAATTTGAATTGAATAAAATATGCTCGTTTGCATAAAAAAATAGCGGATATTCCTATCGCACGGCGTGCGGAGCGATAATTGCTCGTTGATTATTTTGAGCGCGCAGAAGGAAGCACGGATTCGAACACGGCGACCTTTTGTCCACCCCACAAAACAATGCTGTTTTGCGGGGACCCCGAAGAAAATAACCAACAGGTACTCGTGGTCACAATCTGTTCGTTAGTTCAAAAAAAAAATACTATGCGCAAGGCATAGAAACGTAATGGCTCGGATTCGGACGCGGCGACCTTTTGTCCACCCCACAAAACCTATGGTTTTGCAGGGACCCCAAAAAAATAACCAGCATGTACTCGTGGTCTAAATGTGTCCGTTTGCATTAAAACAGGGGCATCCCCATCGCACGGCGCGCGGAATGACATCATGAGTTGCATGTCGCTCTTTTTGAGAGCGCAGAGGGCGAAAGGGGAAAAAGCGACAAATTGCGAATAAAAGACAAAAGGCACCGCTTTGCGATGCCTTTGTCAATTTGAGCAATTTGGAGCTAGTGGCCGGATTCGAACCGGCGACCTGCTGATTACGAATCAGCTGCTCTACCTGCTGAGCCACACTAGCAAATTCAAATTGCTTTTTGGATTATAACAAACTTCAAACGAAAATGCAATCTATTTTTCGCATTATATCAAAAATTATTGGTTATAATTCAATCCGCACGCTCGCGAAATCTATATTGCTACGCTCGTATCGCAGTTTTGCAACTTTGATAAGACTATATGTAACTTCTGTTTGTATTGTTTAGCAACGCTCGTGCGACTTTATTTTTGCGTGCTTGCGCCGCCGATATGCTGTTTTTGTATATTCCGTGCGCAACGGTGACGACACGCTATACGCGCGTATTTACGTTGTATATATATTTTTTTATTCGTAATAATCAATATAACGTCCGCAAAAACAGGCGGGGTCCGAGATAGGCGGAATCACCATTGAAAAAATATAAAAAATAACAAAAAATGTAAAAAAATATGTGCTAAAAGTATTGACATTTAGCAAAAGAGGACATATACTGTTAGCAATCAAAGCGAAAGACTGCTAAAAGTCATAGCGAGGAAAGACGTTATGGGAAAAGAGTTGACTGAAAGGAAAAAAAGAATATTGCACGCATTGGTTGACCTGTATATATCTACGGGACAACCCGTGTCCAGTTCGGATATTCAAAGCAAGTATTTGCCCGAAGTCAGTTCTGCGACCGTGAGGGCGGAACTCAGCGCGCTCGAAGCACTCGGATATATCGAACAACCGCACACGTCGGCAGGACGCATTCCGCTCAAAGACGCTTACAAGTTCTATGTCGAAAGCATAAGTTCGTTTGAGGGCAATATGCTCACCGACCAAGAAACCGCACTCATTCGCGACAGATTTATGAATAAACTCGGCAAAATCCAGGATATATCCATAGAGGCGGCGAAGATAATAAGCGACGCGACGAATTACACGTCGTTCATCGTTGAAAAGAATGCGCAGGACGTCGTTATCGAGGAAATCAAACTCGTGCCGCTCAAAAACGGCAAGGCGGTCGTGCTTATCGTCACTGACAGCGGTATGATTGCCGACAAGGCGATAGACATTCCCGAGGACGTGAGAGCGGAATATATCGACACGGCAACCAAAGTGCTGAACAAGGTTTTCCAAGGCAGAAACATCAAGGATATGGACAGATTCGACCTTGCGGAAATCGACGTCGAACTCAAAGGTTTCGAGGATATACTCGACGACGTGCTGGGAATACTTCGTATATACCTGTCCGAGCATAGCGACAGAAACGTATTTGTGGAAGGCGCGCTCAAAATGCTCGACTATCCCGAATACAACAACGTCGAGGACGCAAAAAACTTCCTCTCGGTCATATCCGACAAAGAGAACATCGGCGACTTGCTTTCGAGCGAGGACGGCTCAATCGAGTTCTCGGTGAGAATAGGCAAAGAGGAACGCGGCGTCGATAAATGCGCAATCATCACGGCTTCGTACAAAGTGGGCGACGAGGTGGTCGGCGAGGCGGGCGTTATAGGCCCCGAACGTATGGACTACAAAAAGGTTATCGGCGTGCTCGATTGTATGAAGAAAACAATCGCGAGCGTGGTGAAAGACAAAAAGGACAACGAGGACTGAAATGAAAAACAAAGATAAATACGAAAACAAAAACGAAAATAAAGTCGAAAGCCAAAACGACGAGCAAGTAGAAGCGGAAGTCAAAGAGGACGAGAAAAGGTCTTTCGAGATAGACCGCGAGGGGCTTAGCGACGAGGAATACATCGCAGCACTCGAAGAAAAACTCGGACAGGCAATCGCAGAGGCAGAAACCTGCAAAGGTTTGACTCAAAGACTGCAAGCGGATTTCGACAACTATCGCAAGCGCAACAATTCCATTGCCGAAGATATGAAGCAACTCGGACAATCCATAGTGATTGAAAAGATGCTTTCCGTGCTCGACAACTGCGACCTCGCAAGAAAGTACGTTAAAGACGAAGCGGCTCTTACGGGATTCAATATGATGGAAAGTCAGATTCTCGGCGCGCTCGGCGGATTCGGACTTGCCGAAGTCGACGCAATAGACAAAGACTTCGACGCAAAGTTTATGAGCGCGGTTGAAAGAGTCAAGGACGAGCAGAAACAAGGCAAAGTGGTCGAAGTGCTTGCAAAAGGATATATGCTCGGAACGAAACTTCTTAGACCGGCAAGCGTAAAAGTCGGATATTGGGAAGACTAAGCAAAGAGTATAGAAGCAAAACAATAAACAGTAAACAATAAAAAGATATTTCCGCAGCAATGCGAAAACATAAAAATATAAAGAAAATAAGTTTTCTTCCCGTCAAAGCGGGAAAAGGAGAAATAATATGGGAAAGATTATCGGTATTGACCTTGGTACGACAAACTCGTGCGTAGCAGTTATGGAAGGCGGTGAAGCGGTGGTTATCCCCAACGCCGAAGGTATGAGAACGACCCCGTCCGTCGTGGCGTTCACAAAGGACGGAGAAAGACTCGTCGGCGAAATCGCTAAACGTCAGGCGGTCGCAAACCCCGAACATACGGTAAGTTCCATCAAGAGAGAGATGGGTTCCGATTATAAAGTTAAAATCGAAAACAAAGAATATACGCCGCAAGAAATCTCGGCAATGATTTTGACCAAACTCAAAAACGATGCAGAGAAGTATCTCGGCGAAAAGGTTACGGAAGCGGTTATCACTGTTCCAGCATACTTCACGGACTCTCAACGTCAAGCAACCAAAGACGCAGGTAAGATTGCGGGCTTGGAAGTGAAACGTATCATCAACGAGCCTACGGCGGCGGCACTCGCTTACGGCATCGATAAGGACGAGAACAAGAATCAGAAAGTCCTCATCTTCGACCTCGGCGGCGGCACGTTCGACGTTTCTATCCTCGAACTCGGCGACGGCGTATTCGAAGTTCTTGCAACCGCAGGCAACAACCGTTTGGGCGGCGACGACTTCGACAAGCGCATTATGGACTGGATCACGGGCGAGTTCAAGAAAGAACACGGCGTCGACCTCACCAAAGACAAGATGGCAATGCAACGTATCAAAGAAGCCGCAGAAAAGGCAAAGATCGACTTGTCCGGCGTGACCAAAGCGAAGATTTCGCTTCCGTTCATCGCAATGGAAAACGGCGTGCCTATGCACCTCGATATGGAACTTACCAGAGCAAAATTCGATTCGCTCACCGAAGACCTCGTCAAGGCAACGCAAGGTCCTATGCAACAAGCACTCAAAGACGCAGGACTCAGTTACAACGACATCGCAAAGGTCATTATGGTCGGCGGTTCGACTCGTGTTCCCGCAGTGTACGAATCCGTTAAACGCATCACCGGCAAAGACCCGTATAAGGGAATCAACCCCGACGAGTGCGTGGCTCTCGGCGCGGCAATTCAAGGCGGCGTTCTCGCAGGCGAAGTGAAAGATATGCTTTTGCTCGACGTCACACCGTTGTCGCTCGGCATCGAAACGCTCGGCGGCGTATGCACCAAACTTATTGACAGAAACACCACCATTCCTACGAGCAAATCGCAAGTGTTCAGCACGGCGGCAGACAACCAAACCGCAGTCGACATTCACGTTTTGCAAGGCGAAAGACAATTTGCTCGCGACAATAAGACGCTCGGCAGATTCGAACTCGTCGGTATTGCACCCGCACCGCGCGGAATCCCGCAAATCGAAGTCACCTTCGACATCGACGCAAACGGTATCGTATCCGTCAAGGCTTGCGATAAGGCTACCGGCAAATCTCAATCCATTACCATCACCGCGTCTTCCAACCTCACCGAAGCGGACATCGACGCCGCTGTCAAGGACGCAGAGAAGTACGCAGAGGAAGACAAGAAGCGTAGAGCGGTCGTGGACGCAAAGAACAACGCAGAACAACTTATCTTCGCTGTCGATAAATTCGTAAGCGAAAACGGCGAGAAACTCGAAGAAGCAGACAAGACGCAAGTCACCGAAGCGACGAAGACCGCAACCGAAGAACTTGCAAAAGCAGAGAGCGAAGACGACGTGAAAGCGGTTGTCGAGAAATTGACGAAAGTCACCGACCCCATCTTCACGAAGTTCTATCAACAAAACCCCGAAGCGGCGGCAGAAGCGGCAAAGCAAGCGGGAATTAACCCCGAAGACTTCCAAGGCGGCGCAAATCCGGACGGCGGCGTAGACGGAACGGTTGACTGATAAAGGTCAAAACAATAATGAATCGAGGCAACCCGATAGGGTTGAAAAATAGATTATGGCAGCAAAAAATTATTACGAAATACTCGGCGTCGCAAAGACGGCTACGGCAGACGAATTGAAACTTGCCTATCGTAAACTCGCAAAGAAATATCACCCCGATCTGAACCCCGGCGACAAGACCGCCGCGCAGAAAATGAACGAGGTCAACGCGGCCTACGACGCGATCAAGAATCCGCAGGCCTACCGCCAGCAGCAGGCGCAGCAGCAAGCCCAGCAGCAGGCGCAGCAATCCTCCCAGCAAACCGGCAAAGGCGGTTCCGGGAGTGGTTCTGGCCAGCCCGGCAGCGGCGATGATGACAATGATGGCAGCCAGCAGGGACAACAGGCGGTTGAGGAAGACCTCTCCAGCCAACTCCCGAAAGCGGCAGCTAACTTCACCATCAAAACCAAGCCGGTTCCCAGTAATGGCACCTTTACTCCCAATCCCGGTCAGATGAACGCGATCCGGGCACAGGTCGAGCGTGTGATTGCTGAGGAGACAAGCCGTATTGCCGCCCATCTGACGAATGGCATCACAAGTAGTGGAAATGGTGGCGTTGACCAGAACAGCGAGTATGAAGGCAACGATTATGAGCATGCAGCTGATGACATTGAGCGTCTCTTATCCTCCATGGCGGAGGAAAAGGTGACAGAGGAATTGGAAGAAGAACTATCTGAGGAACTGCAGCGAGAGGCGAATGCCATCCGATATGGTAACGCGCATCGCAACATCCATGTGACCGTCAATCGTATGGCGCATGTGGATCAGAACCTCATCGACAGCTATAACCGTGTGGCGCCGGAGCTTTTAATGCTCTCCAAGCGATTGCAGCGTAGTGTCAGTTCCGCTCTCCGCGATCGGCGGCAGGGCGGGAAACAGACCGGGCTCCTGATTGGGAAACGACTCAATCAGCACGCGCTCTATCGGAACGATGGCCGTATCTTCTATAATTCCCGACTCCCGACGGAGCCGATCAACCTTTCCGTTGGCCTGCTCATCGACGAGAGTGGCTCCATGTGTTCAAATGACCGCATTACCAGAGCCAGAGCAACTGCCATTGTGATCCAGGACTTCTGCGAGTCGCTTGGTATCCCGCTGCTGGTCGTTGGTCATACCGCCTGGAGCTCACATGTTGAACTGTTTTCCTACTCGGATTTCGATACCTACGATAAGAATAACCGCTATCGGCTGATGGACATGAGTGCCAGAGACTGTAACCGCGACGGCGCTGCGTTGCGCTTTGTGGCGGAAAAACTCTCTAAGCAGACATCTGAGGTGAAAATCCTCATGATCATCTGCGATGGACAGCCAAATGATGACGGTTACTCCGGATCTGCAGCAGAAGCTGATCTGCGTGGGATCAAACTGGAGTATGCGCGAAAAGGTGTCAAAATCTACGCGGCAGCCATTGGTGAAGACCGCCCGCGAATTGAGCGGATCTATGGTGATGGCTATTTGGACATCACCAATCTCCAAGAACTGCCGGTGATGCTGACGAACCTGATCGTGCGTAGCCTCCCACACTAAATAGAAAGGGGAAACTACGAATGATATCTTTTGAAGACTATTTGTGTAACCGAAATGATGCGATTGACAACGCTGCGTATCAGTTAATCTGCGCCATGACCGCGCAAGATCACAACGAGCCGAAAGAAGATGATCCTGCCGTTCCGGATTGGAACATGGAAATCATCGGCGAATTGGTCGATGCAGCGGAGGAGATCATCCAAGAGAAGGCTGGACACACCTGTCACCCATTCTACTGCGACAGTATTCCTTGTTATCAGACTGGAGATTGCAAAAATCAGTATTGCGCTTTCCTACAGACTGACTCAAAGGAGGGAGACATGTGAAGAACCCCGTGGATTTCGACTGGTATTGCAAGACCAAGAAAGACGTGATCAATAATGCCGCCTACGAACTCATCGTAGCCCTGACAGCCAAATCGGCGCCGCCGAGGAAGTTCGAGTTATCCATTCCTCAACGGGACGATGAGATGATTGCCAATGTTGTAGAGGGCGCTATCAACGCGGTAGAAGCTCAGATCGGCTATTACTGCCATCCATTCTATCAGGAAGCAGACATGCTCCCGTGCTACCTCGGCAATCGTTGTGATAATCCACACTGTATCTTCAAGGATGCCTCCGGGCGGCCTAAGGTGCAGCCTTCCGAACGGGAAGAAGATCCTGAGGAAGGGGGTGATGACGATGGCTGATGAGAAGCGCTACTTTTCTGTCAAGGACATGTTTGAGCAGGCGGTCACGCGGGCAAAGACGGATCCTCGATATGAAGAGTACAGCAAGATCTGTGAGCTGGACTATGACCTGCTCTGCAGCACATGCAAGTACGACAAGCTCTACAGGTGCGAGTTCGATGTGGTAGGCGAAGTGACCTACGGCAGCAGCGAGGGTATCTACGGAGATATCTTCCTGTATGGCAACTGGTCCAAAGAGCGGGATGACCCGTTCAAAAGCCGCGCCCGCGTCTATGTGCTCAAGACCTTGAAGCAGGACAAGGAGTCGTACTTGGCAGTGGGAATGCTGGTCAACCTCATTTGCTACTACGCAAATGAATTCGTAGCCACACATCTCGACCGATTTGATTGAGGAGGAACAAATGCATAGTAGAATTATTGAACTGGGCAATGCGCCCATTTTACCTGATGACCGTATGGGAGAGTGCAGTGTGCCGGAATGGTTCTACCACTCGATTGCGGACTACACGAATGCGGAAACGGACCGGGATGAAGACCTGAAATGGTTCCTGGAAATCGTTGCCCACATCGTGGATGTCGCTGAGGATGGAGAGAGCTTTACGTTCAAGCCGAATGCCAAGAAGAAGTACTTCCACAGACAGTACTACGCCTTCCTGGATAAAGCGAGAGAGCTGACAGGCATCTCAATCGAAGCCTTCTGTGCTGAGACCCCTTACGACATTGGCATGGCCATGTATAAGCTGAATGAAGCCTACCAGGATAAGTTCAGTTTCTACATCTACTACCAAGATAAATTGAAAACACTGGATGAATGGATTCGCGAGACTGATCTCAGCGAGTCTTTTTATTTTGGTGGGACACTCGACTATCACTTTTAAGAAGAGGAGCAGCGCATTATGGGAACCTATACCGATTTTACAGGTGCCATCCGCATTACCCCTTGTCTGAAAGAACCGTTGGCGGGAAGATTTCGTCAGTTTCTCGGCATCCGGCATATGAAGCGGGATGTCAAAATACTGGAAGCCCTTTTCCCAACATTGGAAGAGCGCAAAGCTGTCACGCTGTTTGGCGATGGAGATTTTGGAGAGGATGGTGCATTCTTCCTGCCCATCCATACGAGGGATCTCACGCGCCGCATCTGTTTGCACGAACGCTATGCGGAAGGGCTCACAGATGAGCGTGACATGAATATGACGCCCGGCCCCTGCCCGAGCCTTTATTGTGATCTGGAGCTTCGGAACGATCCTGACAACGGACACTCCTATCTTGGGTGGAATGAGGCTGAAAAAGCCTACTACATCACGGATTGGATCGGATACATTGCCGAGTGGCTCTCGAAGCTTGGCTATCACCTCGATGGCAAGATGTTCGCTGTGGTCGAGGGCGGCATGTCCTACTACACGATCACGGTGGATGGCGACAAAGTGACTTCTGAGGAATTCATTCCGGACGCAACCTATGTGGATGAATTCTACACATGTGAAGAAAGTGAGGATACCTGAAAATGGAAGATAATCGCATTCAAAACCAGATCGCGATCTACATGACCAACAAGAAGCTCTGCGAGTTTACGGACAAGCTCAAGCCGGCACCGATCGAGTACTATGCTCATATGCATGCCCAGGGCGAGGAGCAGGCAGATGGTATCCGTGCCTACTCTTGCATTGGTGTTGTGCTGCAGGATTACTCCAACGGTACTGGCGACAAGACCGTTCGTGTCACAGCGAATCTCTCCCCTGGATTTTTCCCCTTCGTTCTCAGTAGAATGCAGAATAATCTGGATCGCTTCGATTTCACAGAGGATAAGATCTTCGGTGAGCCGGACGAGCATGGGCTGAGTACGGTGACAAAGCTCTCGGTCAAGCGCGCGTCGGTTGGAACCGATGGAAAGCCCAGGAATTATCCCTGGTGCGTCATCGTGGAAAATGGCCGCGCTGTCAAAGAGAAAACCGCAACAGGCGGCACCCACATCAAGTCGGGTACCTACAAAAAGCAGCGCTCTGTGTATGTCAACATCAACGATCTGGACTTCTTCAATCTTGTCTACCGCACGACACGATTCATTGAGTCGTGGGAATTGACTTACGGCCCGAAGCTGATTCGCGACGCCAGAAAGCTGCTGAGTGAGCAGCGTGCGGCGACGCAGCAGTAAGGAGGTGCAGTGGGCATGAAGAGAAATTGCGAGTTTATCGACCTTGGCGAGTTTGAGATGACTTCTCCAGTCATGCGTGTCAGCGATCCCTGTTACGAGCGTGATGTATGGTGCTGTGGCACCGTTGACCATTGCAAGCTCGGAACTTGGGAGGCAGGCGTCCTGAAGACGGATGAAGGCGAATGGGGCACGCGCTGCGCTGTTCTCGCCGTCCGCCATAAGGATACCGGCCCTGATTTCAATGTGATCCGCTCGGGCAACGTGCGCAAAATGACGTGCAAATGTGTTGAGCAGCCATTTGAAGTCGGCGTTGATTCCGGACAGGCGGGGTTCTTTGATGATGCGTTCTATCAGAACGATACCATCTTTGAGGAGCAGCCCGCACCGAATTTCGCTACTGGGGATCTCTGGTATCGTCATGTGTGCGACATCACGCTTGGCAAGATGTTGGCCGGTGTGTTGCCTTATGGTGTGGTTTCGTCGTCCGGTTTCGGCGATGGCGGCTATGCCTGCTACACACATGCTGACAAAAGCGGCGAGATTGACTTCGCGTGCATTGTGTTTATCGAAGAATAACTGTTTTTTGCAAGGGAGTGCTTCGGCACTCCCTTGCGCCATGAAGGAGGTGCATAGTTTATGAATTCAGATTGGAATTTGTCTCTCGTCTTAGCCATCGGTGAATTGCTTGCCGATAGCGTTGCTGGAGGCCAAACTGTATGCTTTCCAGCAGGTCAAAGGCCTGATGTGCCAGTATGAAAAGCACGGAATTCGCGAGGATCTTCTTGATGTCATTTTTGATAAAAAGCTCAAGCTGATTCTGAAAGCAAAGACCGCAAGTGAAGTGAAGCGCGCATCTGAACCACCGAAGCCTGATTACTCTCTCGGCACTTGGCGCGAGGATCCCTTCTCTGTTCCAGAGGAGGAACTTGCACTGTGGGCGATCGTTTCGCCCAACAACATGCTGATCCCGCCGGCTCGGGAGCGATATATGGATCTTTTTACTCGCGTGTTCGGGATCACGAGGGAGCAGCTTACAAACGGCGCGCTCCCAGACGTGAAGCTGGAGGTGCAGTAGGATGGATTTCTACTTTGGAGTCGATTTACTCCATCACCTTCAAAGGCACTATGAGCAGCGATTATCTCTTGCTCTTTCCAAGTCTTTTAACCAGGTGGATTCCCGCTACTATTGGCTCTTCAAAGAGCTCGAGTGTCGTGTGACAACGCTCCGAAAGCTCCTGGTCATGATATCCGCTTTGCCGGGTTTCATGTGCCGGCAGACGGAAGAGCAGGTCTTTGCGATGATAGTCAATTCTACAGCCTCTTGGTTTTCTGATGATGTGCTTGGAGATCAGCCAAAGGACTCCGCAGGCAACTGCACCTATTACCAGGAGAGTAATCCATACTGGGTCGATTATCAGCTTGCTATGGATCGCTTTACTCCGGATTACGACTACACGAATTTGGCGGCATTCTACGTCGATCTCGTGGAGTATCTCGTGATGGCGGTACGCCTGTACTTCTTCATTCGCGAGCAACAGTTTCGGTCGATCGACCGTGGCAAGTATGACGAGTTGGTCGGGATCCAGGCTGTTCTTCAGAAGCCAGCCTGAGAGGAAGCGTGAATCTGATGATGAATAGGAGGGCAAATGGCACATGACGGCCCAAGAGTATAATCATGTCTTTCTCCCGCGAATCAATAGAGCTGAGGAGTTCGTAGAGCTTTTTGAAAGCAGCATCGAGCACATGAGCGATACGCGGGTTGATAAGGATGAGGTCCGTAAACAATTCCGGATCCGAGGTTGGTCGGAAGAAACGAGGCAGGTGATCCTGACTGCACTTGAATACTACAAGTGCGCAGAAGGGCTTGCGAAGATAAGCGGTTAGCCACTCACCCCCGAGCAGCAGGCTTTTGCTGAGGAGCATCATGGACTCCTTCTTGACTTCATGGCAAAGCACAGCCTTGGGGATGACTACTACGACCTCTTGGCTAATCGGTACCTGAAAGTGGTGGTACGATACCTGTCGGAGGAAGCGCTGCGTAAGTACAGCTTCTCCACGGTGGTTTGGTACCATCTGCGTTCAGAGCTATCGAACTATGCACGAGATCAAGTCGGAAAACCGCAGGAGATCCCAATCGAATTCTATTGTAAGATCCCTGCACCTGAAATTGCTCCGATTGATGATGGCCTCTGGCGCGTGGTCGAAGATAACCTCACCTATAAGCAATTTGAGGCGATCCAGTTCCGCAACCAGGGCTACACCAATCGTGAAATTGCAGACCTATGCGGAGTCGGTCGCAAAGCGATTGAAAAGCGCTTTGCCCGGATCCGCAAAATACTATCTGATTATAAGGAGAATTGAATTATGAGTCACTTTTCTGTTTGTGTTATTGTTCCTGACGATGGCGTTGTCAACAACATCCATGCCAATAATCTGGAAGACCACCTGATTCCTGTTCTGGCACCCTTCGATGAACAGACAGAGGAAGAGAAGTATCGCGAATTCGAAGATCGCACGGAAGAGGCAAAAGCCGACTTTGAGAATGACACCATGCGTGTCGTCCGGTTCCCGGATGGCAGCATCCACTCCATTTACGATGATGCCTTCAACAAGTTCTTCTTCGTTGAGGAAGACAAGATCTATGCGTTCGGCCCGAACCGGGACCGAAAGAGCAAACTCCAGACGGAGGAGTCCAAAGCGCTGGAGTTGGTGACAGATTACCCCGTCAAATCGTGGTATCCCTCATTCGAGGCTTATTGTGATGAACATCGCGGCTTTGTGAAGGCTTCAGATGGACGATGGGGCTACACTTGCAACCCCAACGCGAAATGGGACTGGTGGCAGATCG
>OHEU01001165.1_pt1 | contig 12195 bp, 11 predicted proteins | sample 1567341 | NCBI WGS metagenome assembly OHEU01 (sample SAMEA3879524, study PRJEB24766) | human gut metagenome | biome: human-associated habitat; feature: feces | place: USA | collected 1985/1987 | reverse complement strand
CGGATGAGGTCGGAGAAGAAGACACTCGCGCCCTTCAAAATGCAGACCATCACCAAATCACGACCCTGATAGTCGCGGGTGATTTCCCGTCCCAGCTGGGCAACGGCCTTCTGGATGTCCTCACGCTTAACGAGAATCTTCGTCATGTCTTGATACAGCTTGGCATTGGTGTCCATCGTGTTGTCCTCCTAAATATATGTAGGTTTCTATGTTGACTTAGTTGGCGTTGTCCTTTTTTTCGCGCAGGGGTGCGCCGCAGCGTTTGCACTGTTCGAGCTTGTCGTAGGGGTCATCCTCAATCTGCGACCACTTGATGACGCCGGACAGCGGGCGGTATTTCGGATTGAGCGATTCGCAATTCGGGTCAATGTGGTAGTACGTTCCGCCTTCGGGATTGTAGTAAATCAGCAAGTCCGGATGGCTGGTGTTCAGCACGGGCTGGGTGGCAAGGGCATTCGTCGGGGTGGCGGTGCTTTCCTGCTCGTTGCTTTGCAGCGTCGCGGGGTCAACGTACCACACGCCGTCCTCCTTGACCATGCGTACCTTCCACAGGTAGACGCTTTCGCCCAGGGTGTTGTTCTTGTTGATGACGGCGCGCACGGTGACCATGCGGGCAATGTCGTTCGATGTGCCCGTGATGGCCGTAAAATCCCAGCTGACGGGCGTGCGGTTGGTCAGCACCTCGCCGAAGAGCTTCTGCGTCACCGCGTCCGTGCCGCCCTTGATGGCGGCTGCTACCACATTTTTGATATCCAGACTGACCCGGTCGGAGGTGCCCTCCCGCAGCCAGACGGCGGCGCGCACCCGCTTGCGGCTGTCCAGACTGACCAGCATGGCGCGCTCGTAGTCCGACCACGCAAATTTTGCCATCAGGTAGCTGCCCATCTGCTCGGTAGTCTTGATGCAGCGGGTGGTGCTGATGCGGCTGCGGCCATAGTACCGGCTGATCTGGGGCAGCAGATGCAGCATCCGGGCAGTAGAGGGGCCTACGCCCTCCACAGTGCACAGTTCCTCCTCGCTGGCCTCCAGCACCGCCGCAAAATCCCCAAACCGATCGATCAGATCGTGGGCGATACCATTGGTGTCCTTTTGGGCGTTGGTCAGGTAAAGCACATATTCCAGCGCCTCGTGCTCGGCCAGACTGTCCAGCCCGTAGCTTTGCACCCTCTCCCGCATCCGCTGGCGATGTCCCTTGTGCCGTTTATTCTCTGCCATGGCGGTACTCCTTTTTCTATGTTCTCTCCTTATAGTACCCATTTTGCGGCGCAAACACAAGCGTTCTGCAAAAATAACCCGGATTTTGCACCGGAATGCGCGTTGACTTCCCGCCCCGCCTGTATTACTATAAAAGCATGATTCTGACAAAAACGATGAGGATAACTTTATGAAACAATTTACTGCCACCGCCAACGATGACGGCGTGCGTCTTTCGCGCTTTGTGCAGAGCGTGACCCGCGATTTTCCCACCAGCCTGCTGTACAAGAGTTTCCGCAACAAGCGGGTGAAAGTGAACGGCAAAAAGGCCGCACCGGAGTACCGTTTGCAGGCGGGAGACCTGATCGAGTTGTACATCAACGACGAGTTCTTCCCGCCCGAGGGCGCAAAGCCGGTGCAGAAGGCTGCCCCCAAAAAGCAGCCCAATCAGCCCAAGGTGACGGTCATCTACGAGGACGAAAACCTTGCAGTGCTGTACAAGCCCACCCATCTGCTGTGCCACAGCGACCGCACCGGCGATGCCAATCTGGTGGATGCCTTTACCCAGTACCTGACCCAGAAGGGCGAGTATGACCCCCACGGTGAGAACCGCTTCAAGCCCGGCATCTGCAACCGGCTGGACCGCGGCACCGAAGGGCTGGTGATCGCTGCCAAGAACTACGCCGCCCTGCGGGACATGAACGAGATCATCCGCACCGACCTGCTGAAAAAGGAATACTACACCATCACGGTGGGCATTCCGCAGTCCGGGCGGTTCACCGCATGGTGGGAGCACGACGAGAAAAACAACAAGGTCAGCATCCACGCCCATCAATCGCAGGACGAGCGCCGCAAGCAGATCATTACGGACGTGGACGTGCTGCGCACCGCAGGCCCCTTTGCCCTGTGCAAAATTGGCCTTGTCACCGGGCGCACCCATCAGATCCGCGCCCATCTGGCCTATCTGGGCAAGCCGGTGCTGGGCGATATCAAATACGGCAACCGCAAAATGAACGAGCGTACCGGCACCAAGACGCAGGCGCTGTGCGCGGTGCGCATCAGCTTTCTGGATGTGCCGGAGGAAAACACCCTGCACTACCTCTCCGGCAAGGTCATCAAGCTGAAAGACCCGCAGATCCTGCAGCAGTTTGATGCGCTGGATAAAAGCAAAAACGCATAACAATAAGACCGCTGTTTGCTACAACTGCAAGCAGCGGTCTGTTTTTTGCGCTATTTTCTTTTTTTGCCCTGTTCACGCCCGGCCGGGCAGCCAGACCGTTGTTTTTGCCCCGCAGGGGGTGTTCTGCCCAAACACTGCCGTGCCGCCATGGGCGGCGGCGACCTGCCGCACCACATACAGGCCAAGGATATGGGGCGCATTTTCGGCAGGCTCCGCAGCGTTCAGTGCCACCAGAACGGCAGCCGGATAGCCGATACCGTCATCTGCCACGGTCAGGCAGAAGCGCTCCCCTACCTGCCGGGTATGCACGGTAATGTTCACCGGCTTTAGGTTATGCCGGACGCTGTTGTTCAGCAGATTTTCCAGCAGCCGTGCCAGCAGCGCCTCATCCACCGAAAGCACTGTCTGCTCTGCTGGTTCTTCCTGTTCCAGCGTGATCTCGCAGCGCTCTGCCAGTGGGCTTTCGCAGAACTGCGCCACCAGCTGCCGGAACAGCGGCCCTGCCCGGAGGTCTTTCCGGCGCAGGGGTTGGGCACCGTATTCCAGCTTACTGGTCAGGTTCAGATCATCAATGAGGGCGCGGAGCTTTTCGCACTGGGTACGGATGCCGGTCGCTTTCTGCCGGGAGCTGTTCGGCAAAAGTGCATCCTGTTCCAGCTGCTCCGCCCAGCCTAAGATCAGCGCCAGCGGAGTGCGCACGTCATGGCTGACCCCTGCGATCCACTGGGTGCGGGCATTGTCCCGCCGGGAAAGCATCTCATTTTTGGCTTGCAGCTGCGCCCCGGTTTGGTTCAGCTTTTCTGCCAGTTCCCCGGCAAAACCGTCGGTAGGCAGCCGAACGGTCTGCCCCTGCGACAATGCTTCCAGACCGTTTGCCACGGTCTCCAGCCGCTTTGCCCCCCGCCAGCTCAACCAGAAGCAGAGAACCAGACCCAGCAGCAGCATTCCCAGCGCTGCTGCCGGGAGCACCCGCACCATGCTCAGGGCAAAGTCCGGTGAGCTGTAAATGCTGTACTTCCACAGGCTCCCCTTTGGCAGCCCGATGACGAACAGTCCATAGGGTTCTGTCCAGCAGAACACCGGGTAATCCGCCAGATACCAGCGGGCAAATTTGGCGATATCGCCGGGAGTGTAGGCATGGTTCAGATCCTGCGGCAGGCCGTAGCTCCAGCGGATGTTTCCCACATCGTCCAGTACCATCGCCCATTCGTAGCCATTCATCCACTCCTGCGGGGTGCGTTCTGCCCCAAAGGCAAGCCCTTCGGCGGTCTCCACCATAGAATCCGCGATCTCGCTGGAGGAGTACTCCCGCTGCGGCAGGCGGCAGCCCTCCTGCCAACCCAGCCAGCCCAGCACTGCAACACCGGAAAACAACAGCAGCAGAACAATGCCCACCGCCGCCAGCACATACCGCCGGATCAGGCGCACAAAGGTTTTCATGCTTCTTCCCCCTTTGTCAGCTTATAGCCAATGCCCCGCACCGTCCGCAGAAACTGCGGTGCACCGGGTTCGGCTTCCAGCTTCTCCCGCAGATGCCGGATATGTACCCCCAGACTGTTCTCGTAGCCATAGTAATCTGCACCCCAGACCGCCGCACAAAGGGCATCGTAGGTAACGATGTGTCCCCGGTTCTCTGCCAATTTCCGCAGCAGCGCCAGCTCGGTAGCGGTCAGCGCCAGTGTTTTGCCCTCTGGCAGGGTAACAATGGCATCATTCAGGTCTACACACCGCTCCCCCAGCTGCAAAGGTGCCGGTTTTGTACGGGACAGCTCTGCCCGGTACGCCCGCTGCAAAATATGCTGCACCCGCAGCAGCAATTCCTGCATCAGAAAAGGCTTGGTCAGGTAGTCATCTGCGCCAAGACCCAGCCCAAACAGACGGTCGGCATCCGCATCCCGTGCAGAGAGGAACAATGCCGGGACATCCGCTTTTGCCCGCAGCGCCCGGAACAGCGAAAATCCATCCCCATCCGGCAGGTTGATATCCAGGATCATCAGCTCCGGCTGTTCTGCCGCAAAGCAGGCGCGGGCAGCGGCGCAGCTTTGGGCAGTTCTGATATGGCCATATCCTGCGCCCCGCAGCTGCTCACACAGCAGTGCCAGCAGCTCGGCGTTGTCATCCACAATGAGAAGCTTTGCATCATAAATGGTATCCATAAGGGCAGTTCTCCTTTCCCGCCTTTACTATACCACACTTTTTGCGCCGCAGCGGAAAACACCTGCAAATTTAAGGGTAAATTAAGCTGCGCTTCCGGTCAGTTTAAGGCAGCGGGTGTATTCTGGCATCGTTCCGAAATCCATGAATGTGAAAGGAGACCATTTATGAAACCTGTGATTGAGACCCATGCCCTTTGCAAAAGCTACCATGGCCGTCCGGTGGTGGATCATTTGAACCTGACTGTCCCGGAGGGCTGTGTTTACGGCTTTTTAGGCCCCAACGGTGCGGGCAAATCCACCACCATGAAGATGCTGCTGGGGCTTGTACACCCCACCGGCGGCAGCGTGGAACTGCTGGGGCACACCCTGAACGAAGCAAACCGCATTGCCCTGCTGCGGCAGACCGGCAGTCTGATCGAATCCCCCTCCGGTTACCTGCACCTGACCGCCCGGGAAAACCTTTCCATCGTGGCCGACCTGAAGGACGTGGACCGGAAGGACATCAGCCGGGTGCTGGAGATCGTGCACCTGACCAAAGACGCTAACCGGAAGGTGGGGCAGTATTCCCTTGGCATGAAGCAGCGGCTGGGCATTGCCATGGCGCTGCTGGGCAGCCCCAAACTGCTAATTTTAGATGAACCCACCAACGGTCTGGACCCGGCGGGCATTCAGGAGATGCGCAGTCTGATTGCTTCCATGCCGCAGACCACCGGAGCCACCGTGCTGATCTCCAGCCACCTGCTGGGCGAGATCGAGCAGATGGTGGATCAGGTGGGCATCCTGAACCACGGCAAACTGCTGTTCGAGGGCTCTCTGCAGCAGCTGCAAAAGCACAGCCGGGGCGGCATTCTGCTGCGGGTGCTGGACGCACCCAAAGCCACAGCCGTCCTGCAGCAGCAGGGAGTAAAAGCCGCTGCACCGGCAGACCAGCCGGACACCCTGCAGCTGCCCCCGCTGCCGGACGAAGCGCTGGCGGCGCTGGTCTGCACTCTTGCCGAAAGAGGCGTGGGCGTGGTTGGACTGACTGCACAGACAAAGAGCCTTGAGGATATCTTCCTCAGCCTGACCCAGACCAGCGGGGAGGTGGCGTAAGATGGCAGCTTTCCGTGCAGAACTGCAAAAAGCCCACCGTCGGCATGACCTTGCTCTCTGCCTGCTCATCCCCGGCATTGTCGTGCTGTGGGTGGGCGGCCTTGCCCCGGCAGACCCGGAGGAGCTTGCCAACGGTTACAGTGCCCTGCTTTACAGCCTGCCCGTCATTGAAGCCATTCTGATGCCGGTAATGATGGCAGTGCTGGCCTCCCGGCTGTGGGATATGGAGATCAAAGGCAACACCGCCAAGCTGCTCTACACCCTGCAGAGCCGTCGCAGCCTGTTTGCAGGCAAGGCGGTCTTTGGAGTGCTGGAGGTGCTGTTGGTTACGGTGCTGGAGCTGGCCTGTGTTCCGGTGCTGGGGCGCGTTCATGGTTATACCGAAGCCTTTCCCACTGGGCAGCTATGCTATCTGTTCGTCTGCACACTGGCTGTGGACGCAATGCTCTTCTTTGGAGAATTTCTGCTGATGCTGTGGGTGGGCAATCCCCTGCCGGCGCTCTGCGTGGGCATTGTAGGGGCGCTGGTGGGGCTGTTCTCTGCTTTTATGCCGCCGCTTGCCAGTTATTTTGTGCCCTTTGGGTACTACATCCCTCTGAGCGCCTACGAAGTGGCGAACTGGGACAAGGCCACCCACACCGTCACCTACGGCACCCGCCCCTTCAACTGGGGGCTGCTGGCCTTTACCCTTGCGCTGGGCGCTGTGCTGTTTGCCCTTGCGTGGCGCAAGGTACAGGACGAGGAGGTATAAAACCATGCTGAAACGCTGCATTCTTGCGGAGAACCGCAAACTCCACGCATCCCCCATCTGGGCAATGTTCTTTGTGCTGCCCATTCTTTCGGCCACCTACGGCACTTTCAATTATCTGCAAAATCTTGAGATCCTCACCGACGGCTGGTATAGCCTGTGGACCCAGCACACCCTGTTTTATTCCATGCTCTTCTTCCCTGCCATGGTAGCCACCTATGCTGCCTACTTGTGGCGGCTGGAACATCTGGGGCACAACTGGAACCTGATCATGGCAAGCCCCGTACCGCCGCTGGACCTGTTTGCCGCAAAGTTTGCGGTGGTGACAAAGCTGTCGCTGCTGACCCACGGTTTTGTGTTTGCGCTGTTCGTGTTCTGCGGCAAGGTATTTGCCCATCTGCCCGGGCTGCCGCCGGTCACCTTACCTCTGTTTTTACTGCGGGGACTGCTGGGTGCATTGGCTGTCATTGCCGCACAGCTGGTGCTGGCCATGGTCATCCGCAGCTTTGCCGTACCCATTTTTCTGGGGCTGCTGGGCGGCATTACCGGCATCTTTATCAGCTCCAAGGGTCATGGGCTGTTGTGGCCCTATTCCCTGATGCAACTCGGAATGAACTCCAACAGAAGTGCGGATGCTCTGGCGGGCAGCTACGGGCTGTTTGCCTTCAGCTGCATCTTCTGGCTGGGGACGATGTTCCTTCTGGCATGGCTGCTTTTACGCCGGGAGGATGTGCGGGCGTAAGGCACGGCAGCACGCAGGACGATTCCAAAAAATGACCCTGTGACACAATTTTCGCATCGTTGACAGACAGAAAAAACCTTCCCATGCAGGTTTCCTGCACGGGGAGGTTTTGTTATATGGGAATAGTGATTCTGCCTCAGCGCTTATACTTTGCAGCAGTCTGCAAACGCTGCATGGCACGGTCCAGCGCGATCTTGCTCTGGTAATATTCGTGCATGCTCTGCTTATGCTGCAAGCGTTCCTCGGCGCGGATGCGGGCGGCCTCGGCACGGTTCTTGTCGATATCCTCCGGGTTTTCGGCGCTGTCCACCAGCACCATCACATAGGCGGGGGTCACTTCAGCAATGCCATCGCCCACCAGCACATCCCGGGCCTTGCCGTCCACTACAAAGTGGAGGATGCCCATGTGCAGCGCCACCAGAACCGGGTTATGTCCAGCCTGTACGCCGTAGATGCCATCGCTGATGGGCAGGGTCAGATCCTCGCAGTCACCCTGATAGAACTCGCCGCTGGACGCTGTGATGCTCAGCATGAACTTGTTCATCAGACGGCACCGCCCTTTTCCTCAGCCAGCTTCTTTTCTGCCTTTTCGCGCGCTTCCTCCAGCGTACCTACGTTGAAGAACGCCCACTCCGGCAGATCGTCGGCCTTGCCGTCCACAATAGCGGCAAAGCTGCGCACGGTGTCCTTCAGGGGCACATACTTGCCCTTGAGGCCGGTAAAGTTCTCGGCCACGGCAAAGGGCTGGGACAGGAATTTCTGCAGCTTGCGGGCGCGCATGACGGTCAGCTTGTCGTTCTCGTCCAGCTCGTCCATGCCCAGAATGGCGATGATGTCCTGCAGTTCCTGATAGCGCTGCAGCGTTGCCTGCACCTTGCGGGCCACGCGGTAGTGCTCCTCGCCCACGATGTCGGCTTCCAGAATGCGGGAGGTGGAGGCCAGCGGGTCCACAGCCGGGTAGATGCCCTGCTCCACGATCTTACGGGACAGCACGGTGGTGGCGTCCAGATGGGCAAAAGTGGTGGCGGGGGCGGGGTCGGTCAGGTCATCGGCAGGCACATAAACGGCCTGCACCGAGGTGATGGAGCCGTCGCGGGTGGAGGTGATACGCTCCTGCAGAGCGCCCAGCTCGTTGGCCAGCGTGGGCTGATAGCCGACAGCCGAGGGCATACGGCCCATCAGAGCGGAGACCTCAGAGCCGGCCTGCACGAAACGGAAGATGTTGTCGATGAAAAGCAGCACGTCCTTGTGGGTCTCCTCGCGGAAATACTCGGCCATGGTCAGGCCGGTCTCCGCCACCCGCATACGGGCTCCTGGGGGCTCGTTCATCTGGCCGAAGACCAGCGCGGTCTTGTTCAGGACGCCGGAGGCGTTCATCTCGCCCCAGAGGTCGCAGCCCTCGCGGGAGCGCTCGCCGACGCCGGTGAAGATGGAGTAGCCGCCGTGCTCGGTGGCCACGTTGTGGATAAGTTCCTGGATCAGGACGGTCTTGCCGACGCCTGCGCCGCCGAACAGACCGATCTTGCCGCCCTTGGCGTAGGGGGCCAGCAGGTCGATGACCTTGATGCCCGTTTCCAAAATCTCAGTAGCGGGCTTCTGCTCTGCAAAGCTGGGGGCCTTGCGGTGGATGGGCCAGTGGGGCAGATCGTCCACCGGGCCCTTGCCGTCGATGGGGCGGCCCAGCGGGTCGAACATACGGCCCAGCGTGGCCTCGCCCACCGGGGCAGTCAGGCCGTGGCCGGTGGCAGTGACCACCATGCCCTTGCCCAGACCTTCGCTGGCCGAGAGCATGATGCAGCGCACCGTCGATTCGTTGACGTGCTGCGCCACCTCCATCGTGCGCTCGGTGCCTTCTGCGGTCACGGTCAGCGCTTCCTGCAGGGCAGGCAGTCGGCCTGCGGCGAACTGGACGTCCACCACAGGGCCGGCTACGCGGATAATAGTTCCCTGTATCATAGATTTGCCTCGTTTATTAGATGTGTCAACCTCTCCGTCACGGCTGACGCCGTGCCACCTCTCCCAAAGGGAGAGGCTTTCGCTTGACCGCCACGCTTTTGGCTCTCCCCTTGGGAGAGCTGGCGCGCAGCGCCTGAGAGGGCTAGGCCGTGAAAGTTTTTTTATTCTTCTGCCTGATAGGTCAGCTCGCCGCCCTTGACCGTGGCGCAGACCCTGCCGTAGAGCTGCGCACCGTCGAAGGGGCAGTTGTGGGACTTGGAGTGGAGCTTGTTCTTGTCCACGGTATAGGGGGTGTCGAGGTCTACCAGCACAAAGTCGGCGTCATAGCCCGGCTCGAGCTGACCCTTGGCAAGGCCCAGAATTTCCGCCGGGCGGGTGCTCATCAGGTGGCTCAGCAGCTCGAGGGGCAGCCCCTCCTCTTTGCAGAGCTTGGTGTAGCAGACGCCGAAGGCCGTCTCGCTGCCCACCATGCCGGCCATGCCCTTGAGCTTATCTTCCTCGGAGTGGGGGGCGTGGTCGGTGGCGATGGCGTCCACCACGCCGCTGCGGATGCCGTCGATGAGGGCCTGCACATCGTCTGCCGTGCGGATGGGCGGGTTGACACGGTAGTCGCAGGTGTCGTTGGTGAACCAGAGATGGTGGGGCGTCACCTCGCAGGTGACAGGCGCGCCCCGCAGCTTTGCCATCTGGATGGCCTCGATGGCGCCCCGGGTGGAGACGTGGCACATATGCAGCCGGGTCTGGTAGTACTCGCTCAGCCAGCAGTTGCGCACCGTCTCGATATCCTCGGCCAGACGGTAATCCCACGGGCTGATCTCCATATCCTCGGCGTGGCTCATGACCGTGATATCTTTCTGGGTGCAGATGGCAAAAGCCCGTGCCATGGTGGCGTTATCCTGCACGCCGTGGCCATCCTCGGTGATGAACTTCACGCTGGCGGGCAGGGTCTTGAGGTGGTCGATGCTCACGCCGTCAAAGTTCTCGGTGATGGAGACGGTCTGGTTTGCATCGCACAGCCCCACCTCGGCAGCCTTCTGCTCCACCATCATGGCCTGTGCGGCAGAGGAGCAGACGGGCTTGGTGTTGGGCATCAGGTTTACAAAGGTGTAGCCACCGGCAGCAGCGGCACGGCTGCCGGTCTCGATGTCCTCCTTGTACTCAAAGCCCGGGGTGCGCCAGTGGCAGTGCAGATCCACAAATGCGGGCAGCACAGTCAGCCCACCGGCATCCACCACCGTCTCGTTCTCGGCAGCAAGGGCGGAAAGATCCTGCCCTACGGCAGCGATTTTGCCATCCTTTACATAGATCTCCAGCGGCCGTCCCTCGGTGTTCACAGCGTTTGTCAGCAGCATCGCGGTTCCCTCCTGTAATGGTATTTTTGTATATCAGGCGCCCGAAAACGGGCAAAAAAAAACTTTTCCCCGCAAAGGGAAAAGCTCATTGCGCAAAAAAAGGAAACAACGAAGCCACGGCAAAACCGGACGCGAACTGCTTGTTCAGTTTCGGGTTCTGGGCGCTGCACAGCATGGTGTTTCTCCTTTTCTTGATGGTTGCGTTTTCATTCGTATTATTTTATCATAGAACCGCAAAATGTGTCAATGGCTGTGCGCAAAATCAGGTGCTAAAAGGTTTCTGGCATCTCTCGCCGAATTTTGGACACTCTACCCAAAACCCGGGCCACGCGGCAAAATAAATGCCATTTTGTTCCACAATCCCTAGTACAGCACTGTACTTTCGTCTCCTGCTGTGCTATTATAATACGGTAAAAGGGAGAGCCCCGCCGCGTGGGCGGGTGTTTATGGGAAAGAGAGGTTTTCCGCATGGGTTTACTTGAGGACGCGCGGAACATCCAGCGCAAGGACCCCGCCGCACGCAGCGTGCTGGAGGTAATGCTGCTGTACCCGGGATTCCACATTCTGGTGTATCACCGCATTGCGCACTGGCTGTACGAGCACAAGCACTTTTTTCTGGCACGGTGGGTCAGCCAGCATGGCCGCCACCGCACCGGCATCGAGATCCACCCGGGTGCCACCATCGGCAAGTGTCTGTTTATCGACCACGGCATGGGCATCGTGTTCGGCGAGACCTGCGAGATTGGGGATAACTGCACCATCTACCACGGAGTAACGCTGGGCGGTACCGGCAAGGATACCGGTAAAAGACATCCTACAATAGGAAATAACGTGCTGATAGGCGCCGGCGCAAAGGTGCTCGGTCCTTTTAAGGTAGGCGATAATACAAATATAGCGGCAGGTGCCGTAGTGCTTGAGGAAATACCGCCGGATTGCACAGCCGTCGGAGTTCCGGCAAGAGTCGTAAAGCATAAGGGCGTGCGTGTCGATTGCCTCGACCAGATTCACATTCCCGACCCCGTATCTCAGGAGCTTTGCAGAATGTCGCACCGCATAGCGCTGCTTGAAAAAGAGCTGAAAAAATATCAAAAAACCGAATACGAAGAACAAAACGAAAGGAATTACGAGGATGAAAATATATAACACGATGTCACGAAAAAAAGAGGAGCTTAAAACCATAACTCCGGGCGAAGTCAAAATCTACGCCTGCGGTCCCACCGTTTATAACTATATCCATATCGGCAACGCGCGTCCTCTTTGTGTTTTCGATACGTTCCGCCGTTACCTTGAATACCGCGGCTACAAGGTGAGATTTGTTCAGAATTTTACCGATATTGACGATAAAATAATCAAAAAAGCCATTGAAGAGGGCTCCGATTACAAAACCGTGTCGGAAAAGTATATCAAAGAATATTGGACCGACACAAAGGGTATGAATGTGCGTGAGGCGACCGTTCATCCGAGAGCCACCGAAAATATCGACGAGATAATCGATATCATTTCGACTCTTGTCGAAAAGGGCTATGCATATCCCGTTTCAAACGGTGATGTGTACTTCAGCCCGTCCAAATTTAAGGATTACGGAAAGCTGTCCCATAAAAACCTGGACGATCTCCAGTCCGGCTTCCGTGAGATCAAGGTAACCGGTGAGGAGGGTAAGCAGGACCCGAATGACTTCGTTCTATGGAAACCGAAAAAAGAGGGTGAGCCGTACTGGGAGTCCCCGTGGTGCGAGGGCCGTCCGGGCTGGCATATCGAATGCTCTGTCATGTCCA
>OHEU01001160.1_pt1 | contig 12217 bp, 6 predicted proteins | sample 1567341 | NCBI WGS metagenome assembly OHEU01 (sample SAMEA3879524, study PRJEB24766) | human gut metagenome | biome: human-associated habitat; feature: feces | place: USA | collected 1985/1987 | reverse complement strand
CCACAGTGAATTCTAATGACTTGATACATGGCATGAAGTTGAACGGTACTTTGGGGGAATTGTTCATTTCCAGTCATGGAGTGGCACTGGACCCCGAAACTGCCATCGTTAACAAAGTCTTGTTGAAAGATACGGATTTATCTCTTTGCCTGAATGACACCGCTGCGGCCGATACGGCTGCAAGCGACACCGCCTATTGGAAAATAATATTGCAGGATATTGATTTGCAGAATGTGTCCTTTGCGCTGGATATGCCTTTGGACAGCTTGTCATTGGCGGCTTCGCTGGATAATGCCATACTGCGCGACGGGCTGATAGACTTGCATAAATCGGCCTATTCGCTGCAAACGTTTCGGATAGAGAACGGACGTGTGCGTTACGATAACGGGAAGCCGCTGGCTGCCGACAGCCTGTCCTCCGGACTGGACCCCTCCCATATTGCACTGACGGATATCGGTGTGAAACTGGATTCCCTATACTATGGAGGTAGAAATATGAAAGCCATAATCAGCCAGTTTGTGCTGAAAGAGCGTTCGGGAGTGGAAATCGTTTCTGCCACAGGGCGGATGGTTTCCAATGACAAGGTGCTGCGTGTGCCTTCATTGAAACTGGAAACCCGGGATTCTTATCTGGAACTGAACGCTGCGATGGATTGGAATGCCTTGGATTTTAAGGATGAAGGCTTGGTGTCCGCACGGCTGATGGCTGATATAGGAAAGCCGGATGTGGTGAGATTCATGGGAAGTATGGATGAAAAGTTTATCCGGCAGTATCCTTCCGAACCCTTGCGCATCCGTACAGGGATCGACGGTGATTTGAACAAGCTGAAACTGACTACGCTGACTGCCGAGCTGCCCGGCGCATTGGGATTGTTCGCCCGGGGGGAGCTGACCCATCTGACAGACAGTCTGCTGCGCGGGGGGGATATCACTTTGGAAGCTGAAACCAAGGATTTGAAGTTTGTTTCCACGTTGGCTGAAGGAATAGAAATTCCATACGGAACGCGCTTGGAAGGCAAATTTACGATGGCGGGCACTAAAATGGGCACGGACCTGCTGCTGATGCAGCCCGAAGCCCAGGCGGTGGTTGCGGCCGATACTATTCCTATAACGGTTTATAATGACAGCATCTCCGTAGCGGATGATTTCAAGATGGAACGGGCAGCCCGTCTGTTTGCCAAATACGACTTGTCGCGTGACAGGTATGAGGCAGACTTGGCTGTCAATCATTTTGACCTGCACCAGTTTATGCCTGCCGATTCTTTGTACGCCTTGTCCACCCGTCTGAAAGTGGAGGGGGAAGGTTTTGACTTTTTTTCTCCCCGTACTTATTTCAATGCGGAGGGCGGCATAGACCGTTTCCATTATGGCAGTTATCATCTGACAGGAATTTCATTGGCTGCCGGACTGGAGAAATCGAAGGTGCATGCTTCACTGGCAGTGAAAAACTGGACCATGGATATCAAGGCGCATTTGGATGGTATCTTGAAACCTCATGATGTTTCGGGCGACTTGAAAATGGATGTGGCTCATTTGGATTGGCAGGCGCTTCATCTGATGGATACCCGTTTTCAGACCTCCCAGCACCTGGGGGTCCGTTTCAGCAGTGACCTCAGAAAAAGGTATGTCGTAGAGGCCGAGATGACGAATGCCACGATTGTCACTGCCAAACGCACTTCCCATTCCAAGGACCTGTTTGCTGGATTCAGCACTTCCAGAGATTCCACTTTTGCTTATCTGCGTGCGGGGGATCTTGATTTGAGTCTGGAAGGAGCAGGGCACATGGAATACATTTCCGGCAGGGCGGATTTGCTGATGAAGAAACTGGCGGAACAATGGGAAAGCAAACATATTGAACAGGAGGAGCTTCGGGAATTTCTTCCGGGACTATGTCTGAAAATATCTTCCGGTCCCGATAATCCGATAGCCAATTATCTGTCAATGATGGGGTTGTCATACAGTCGTCTGTTTATGGATGTGGATTCATCTCCGGCAGAGGGATTGAACGGGGAGGCTTATTTATATGGATTGCGTACAGACAGCCTGACTTTGGATACCATCTATTTGGATGTACAGCAGGACCTGAATGGCATAAATATGTTGAGCGGAGTGGTGAACGGACCCAAACCGGGACAGGAGGCGTTTGATGTGACGCTGGAGGGAAATGTGGGAAACAACAGTGCCCAGTTGTTGGTTCAATACCTGAATGCCCGTAAAGAACAGGGAGTATATATGGGCGTGATGGCCGACCTGCGCCGCCACGGCATACGCATGAAGGTTTTTCCAGAGCATCCCACGTTGGTATACCGTCCTTTTACCGTGAATAAAAATAACTATATTTATCTGGCTGACAACGGGCGGATTCATGCAAATCTGGATTTGCATGACGAGCAGGGGACCGGACTCAGTTTCTATACCAATCGGGAAGATACCATAGCCAAACAGGATATGACGGTGGAGCTTTCACGCATCAATCTGAAAGAATTCCGGCGTATCCTTCCCTATATGCCTGATATGGAAGGATGGATCGGAGCAGAAGCGCATTATATAGATTCCGGTCCGTATATGATGGTGAGCAGTGATTTGCGTATAGATGAATTCAAATATGAAGGCAGTGCGTTGGGAAATTGGGAACTGGGTGGTGTGTATCTGCCCGGTGAGGCAAAGGATCATCATCTGGATGCCTATATACGCCATGATGGTGAGGAGATAGCTCATTTGGGAGGTATCTATCTGCCCGCGGAGGAAGGAACGGGAAGCCTGAGCGCGGATATAGCCTTCGAACATTTTCCGCTGAATGTCGCCAATCCGTTTGTGCCCGACCGCATGGTGGAACTGGACGGGGATATTGATGGAACATTGTCCATGAAAGGTGATCCGGCCAAACCCTTGCTGAATGGGGAACTGGCATTGGATTCCGTGACTTTCTTCATGCCGGAGATGTCTGCCATGTTCCGTTTTGATAATGAACCGGTGCAGGTGGTGAACAGTAAGATGATGTTCAAGGAGTTCGATATATTCACCAAAGGCAAGACTCCTTTTACCATTAACGGCGAGGTGGATTTCTCGGATTTGGAACGGACGGCAGTGAACCTTAAAATGCATGCCGAGAATTATGAGTTGCTGAATGCTCCCCGTACCAAGCGGGCTATGGTTTACGGCAAGATGTATGTGGATTTTAACGCAACGCTGCGCGGTCCTGTGGAGGAACTGGTGATGCGGGGGAACATGAACATCTTGGGGAAGACCAATGTGACCTATGTCCTGAAAGACTCTCCCTTGACGGTGAACGACCGTTTGGGGGATATGGTGACTTTTGTCAATTTCAACGACACAACTTCGGTAGAGGAGTCCTCTGTCCAGCAAATCTCTTTGGGAGGGATGGATGTGGCCATGACCATGCATATAGACCAGGCGGTGCAGGCACGTGTGGATCTGGTGCCGGACGGCTCCAACTATATGTTGCTGGAAGGAGGCGGAGACTTGTCATTCCAGTACACTCCTCAGGGGGATATGTTGCTGACCGGGCGTTATTCCTTGATGAGCGGGGAGATGAAATACCAGATTCCGATTATTCCGCTGAAGACTTTTAATATTCAAAATGGCAGTTATGTGGAGTGGACGGGAAATATCATGAATCCGCAACTGAACATTACCGCGGCCGAAAGGGTCCGTGCTTCGGTGGGCGAGGATGGAAAGACTTCGCGTATCGTCGGGTTTGATGTAGGGATCGCTTTGAGCCAGAGTCTGGAGAATCTGGGGCTGGCGTTTACCCTTTCGGCTCCCGAGGATGCGTCTGTGCAAGACCAGCTGAATGCCATGTCGGTGGAGGAACGGGGAAAACTGGCTGTCACCATGCTGGTGACCGGAATGTATATGGCTGAAGGAAACTCTACGGGAGGATTTAATGTGAATAATGCCTTGAACTCATTCCTGCAGAGCGAAATCTCGAATATTGCCGGAAAAGCACTTGATATCAATGTGGGCATGGAAACGGTGGATGATGCCGATAGCGGCGGGAAACGCACGGATTATAATTTCCAGTTCGCCAAACGTTTCTGGAATAACCGCTTCCGTATAGTGGTAGGCGGTAAAGTGTCTACCGGAAGTACGGTACAGCAGGATGAAACCTTTATTGATAATGTATCCATAGAATACCGCTTGGACAACAGCGGTACCCGGTATGTCAAGCTCTTCCACGACAAGAACTATGAGAGTGTGCTGGAAGGTGAGATCATAGAGACCGGTGTGGGTATTGTGCTTCGCAAGAAGATGAGTCACCTGGGCGAACTGTTTATTTTCAAGTCTAAGAAGAAAAAATGATTGTTGGAGATATGGAGAGAAAACATAACATAAACCTGCTTCTATTATCGGTATTGTTGCTGATGACAGCTGCCTGCTCTACTACCAGGAATTTGCCGGAAGACGAAACGCTATATGTCGGTGTGAAAAATATGGAGATTCTGAATGAAGACAAGACCCCTGCCGGTGTCCAGACCTTGGAAGAGGTGGAGGCTGCTTTGTCTTATCCTCCCAATAATGCCATTTTGGGAAGCAACTCCTTGCGTTTTCCCATTCCTTTCGGTTTGTGGATATACAATGATTTTGTGAAATACCAGGATAAAAAGGGGGTGGGGCATTGGATCTTCAACAAGCTGGGGTCTACTCCGGTGTATTTGTCTACGGTGAATCCGGAAACCCGTGTGAAGGTGGCCACCAATCTGTTGCATGATTATGGCTTTTTCAATGGTGCTGTGACTTATTCTGTAGACTCGTTGAAGAATCCTCGGAAAGCCAAGTTAAGTTATAAGATTGATATGGCGAACCCTTATTATCTGGACTCTGTCATGTATCTGAAATATCCTCCTCGCGCCGATAGTCTGATCAGGGCTGCTTATGACCAGAGGGTATTGCATAAAGGAGATAATTTCAGTGTGTTGAAACTGGAGGAGGAGCGCCAGCGGCTGAGTACCCTTTTCCGTAACAATGGTTATTATTATTTCCGTCCCGAATTCATTACTTTCCGTGCGGATACCTTGCGCAAACCGGGAATGGTCAGTTTGCAGGTTGTCCCGAAAGCTGGAGTGCCTGCCGATGCGAAAAGACCTTATTATATAGGGAATACTTCTGTTTATCTTACCGGATATAAAGGAGAGGAACCTACTGATTCCATCGTCTTTCCGGGAATGACTTTACACTATAGCGGTAAGAAACCCGGTATCCGCCCCGGAGTATTGGCTAAGCGCTTCTTTTACCAGAAAGGGCAGCTTTATTCTCAGGCCCGTCAGAATTTCACGCAGGAAGCCTTGGCGCGTTTGGGCATTTTCAAATTTGCCGAGTTCCGCTATGCCCCGCAAGATACATTGCCGGGGTGTGATACGCTGAATGTGCGGATGAATGCTACATTCGATTTGCCGTATGACGGAGAACTGGAATTCAATGTGACTACCAAAAGTACGGATCAGACTGGTCCCGGAGCGATTTTCAGCCTCTCGCGGAAGAATTTCATGCGTACAGCCGCCACGCTTTCTTTCCAGTTGAAAGGGTCATACGAATGGCAGACCAATTCTACGGCGGACGGGAACAGTTCTAAATTGAACTCATACGAGTTGGGGACTTCTTTTTCATTGGAGTATCCTCGCCTGGTGTTGCCGTGGATGAGTAAAAAAATGATGAGCTCGCGATTTCCGCAGCATACCTCATTCAAGTTGTATGCCAGTCAGTTGAACCGTGCCCGCTTCTTTAAAATGCTTTCTTTCGGTGGAACGGTGTCATACGATTTCCAGCCTTCGCGGGTATGGAAACATACTGTGACTCCTTTCAGACTGGCATTTAATACGTTGCAGCATACTACTACACGTTTTGATACGATAGTGGACAAGAACCGGAGCTTGAAAATCAGTTTGGGAAATCAGTTTATTCCAGCTATGAGTTATACGTTTACGTATGATAACGCCCCGTTGAAGAAACGCAATAATTTATGGTGGGAAACTTCCTTTACTTCGGCAGGTAATCTGACTTCGTTGGTGTATGCTGCTTTTGGGAAGGGATTCAAGGAAACAGATAAGAAGTTATTAAACAGTCCTTATGCGCAATTCCTGAAAATGACATCCGAAGTGCGTTGTTTGTTTAAAGTCGGAGAGAAACAGCATATAGCCACTCGTTTGATGGGGGGAATTTTGTATGCATATGGGAACCAGACTGTAGCGCCTTACAGCGAGCAGTTCTATATTGGGGGAGCTAACAGTATCCGTGCGTTTACAGTGCGCTCTATCGGCCCCGGTTCTTATCGTCCCGAAGATAAACAGTATGGTTATCTGGATGAAACCGGAGATGTGAAGCTGGAAGCGAATGTGGAATACCGTTTCCCTATCCTGGGTGATTTGTACGGGGCAGCTTTTCTGGACGCGGGAAATGTGTGGCTGCTGCGTGAACAAAAGAATGAGGAAGGTGAGAATATACGTCCCGGCGGTTTGCTTACTCTTCGTAATTTTGCTAAAAGTATAGCTTTGGGTACTGGGGTGGGATTGCGTTATGACCTTACTTTCCTGGTGATCCGCCTGGATCTGGGTATTGCTCTTCATGATCCGTATGATACCGGCAAGAAAGGATATTATAATATTCCTAAGTTTAAGGATGGACTGGGATTGCACTTTGCCATCGGCTATCCTTTCTAGAAATAGGGCTTGATTTGCGTCAAAAGGAGGGAAATGATTGATTTATGCTCGAATTTGAATGGAATGTAGCTTTTTTCCTCCGTATTATTTTGTAGCTTTGTACCATCAAATATTCAATTTTAAATAAATAAACTATGAAACCAACTTTATTTTTATTGGCGGCTGGTATGGGCAGCCGTTACGGAGGATTGAAGCAATTGGATGGTCTGGGTCCTAACGGCGAAACTATTATGGATTATTCTATTTATGACGCTATCAACGCCGGCTTTGGAAAACTGGTCTTTGTTATCCGTAAAGATTTTGAACAAGATTTTCGTGAAAAGATTATTTCTAAATATGAAGGTCATATTCCTTGCGAACTGGTATTCCAGGCTTTAGACAATCTGCCGGAGGGTTTTACTTGTCCTGCGGAGCGTACAAAACCTTGGGGAACTAACCATGCTGTCATGATGGGAGCTGATGTGATACAGGAACCGTTTGCGGTGATCAATTGCGATGACTTCTATGGCCGTGACTCGTTCCAGGTAATGGGCAAGTTCCTTTCTGCACTGCCCGAAGGTGCTAAAAACACGTATGCTATGGTGGGCTTCCGTGTAGGAAATACATTGAGCGAGAGTGGAACGGTATCCCGCGGCATCTGTGGAACCAATGCGGATCATTTGTTGACTTCCGTGGTAGAACGTACCAAAATTCAGCGCATAGACGGAGAAGTGAAGTATATTGACGACAATGGCGAATGGACAGCTACCCCTGACACAACTCCGGTGAGCATGAACTTCTGGGGCTTTACTCCTGATTACTTTGCTTACAGCAAGGAATTCTTTAAAGCATTCTTGAGCGATCCTAAAAATATGGAAAACTTGAAGAGCGAATTCTTTATTCCGCTGATGGTGGACAAGCTGATTAATGATGGTACTGCTACCGTTGAGGTATTGGATACTACCAGCAAATGGTTTGGAGTAACTTATCCTGAAGACCGTCAGAGTGTGGTTGACAAGATACAGGCATTGGTGGATGCCGGTGAATATCCTGCAAAATTATTTTAAGATGAGAGGTAGTGTAGTCACACTTATATAATTTACTTTCGGGGGCTGTCCGTTTTTTTCGGACAGCCCCCGTTGGATTACTATTTTTTATCTTCTGTTTTCATTATTGCATCTTGTATTCGCTGGGAGATAACCCGGTATGGTGCTTGAAGTATTTGCCAAAAAAGGAAGGGTTCGGGAAGTTCATAAAATAAGCTACTTCCTGAATAGACATGACGGAGTATTTCAACAGTGCTTTGGCTTCCAGTATCACATATTCGTCAATCCACTCTCCGGCAGTTTTTCCGCTTACTTTCTTTACTACGGTGGAGAAATGTTTGGGACTCAGGAATAATTGCTCCGCATAAAAATCTACGCGTCTTTCTTTACGGTGATGTTCGGTCAGCAAGTTGATGAACTGGTTGAACAATACCTCTTCCCTTTTCAGTGATTTCGGATTCTCGGAAAGGAATTCCGGTTGTTTTCTATGAAGGATGGAACCTATCTTATATAAATAGGCCCCCATTAGTCTGCGTACGATTTCTGTCCTGAAGTTATCGTTCCGGCTTACGGTTTCTTCTATCAGTTCATAGAATGATTTCAGTTCCTGTACCTCTTCTTCCATCAAATGAAATTTGGGATTCTCTTTCAATGAGATGAAAAATGGCATGAAACTGTTCAGGTTGATATACATCTCTTTTAAGAAATCAGATGATATTAAAAACATTTGTGACAAATGAATGCCCGGTGATAACATGGACTGTAGAATATCGCCGGGAGCGCAAATAATCAGATCGTTTTGCTCAATGTCGTATTCCCGTAAATTGATATTGACTTTGGCAGAGCCTTTTTCACGGATAGAGATAATGATTCCATCCAGCCGTAATGGGTATTTAAAGATGGGGTTCATATTCTCGGGGATGTAATGTTCGCTTCTATCCATTACGAAATCATTGTTAATCCCTTTTAGACTGGGATTCATCTGTCGGATACGGGCTATGGATATATTTCCTATTTCATGTTCCATATTTCTTAATTTTGCCTCAAATGTATAAATCAAAAGTCAATAATCCACTCTTTTTTTCTCATAATATTATTTTTTAATTGAAATTGACGGATGTGAATTCGGAGGCGTGTGATGGCAGGAATTCTTAATTCTATTTAAAAGGGGGATGCTGGCAAACTATTTGTACATAATAACGTGTATATTTAACAACAGAATTATAAAGAACAAAACTATGTCAATGTATTGGATCTTATTTATTGGAATCGCGGTAATCAGCTATATTGTACAGAATAGTCTGCAAAGCAAGTTTAAGAAATACTCGAAGATGCCTTTGGCCAGCGGTATGACAGGAAAGGATGTGGCTGAAAAAATGTTGCATGATAACGGTATCTATGACGTGCGTGTAACCAGCACTCCGGGTATGCTGACCGATCATTATAATCCGGCAAACAAAACGGTGAACCTTAGTGAAGGGGTATATGGAAGCAACAGTGTGGCTGCTGCGGCAGTTGCCGCCCATGAATGCGGACACGCCGTGCAACATGCGCGTGCATACGCTCCGCTAAAGATGCGCTCGGCTTTGGTGCCTGTGGTGCAGTTCTCATCTTCTATTATGACTTGGGTGTTACTGGCAGGTATTTTGATGGTGAATACTTTCCCGCAGTTATTGTTGGCAGGAATTTGTCTTTTTGCCATGACTACTCTTTTCAGCTTTATTACGTTGCCTGTTGAGATCAATGCCAGCCAGCGTGCGTTGGTATGGTTGAGCAAGGCCGGAATTACAAATTCATATAACCATCATGCGGCAGAGGATGCGCTGCGTTCAGCTGCTTATACGTATGTGGTTGCGGCACTTAGTTCGTTGGCTACACTGATTTACTATATAATGATTTATATGGGACGTCGTGACTAAGACCTTATAAGGGAAATATATTTTTATTATAGAAGGCTGCCTGCGGGCAGCCTTTTCTAGTTATATTTTGATTAGTTTCGAAATAATTTTTGTTTTAATCTCTTTTTCTTTTCGTTTTAATTTGTATTTTTGCCCTGTCAGCAAAATGAGATAATACCTATGAAAAAACAATTACTGGTCTTTTTAACAATTTGTTGTTTCCCGTTTATGCTAAATGCACAAATGCCGGAACGTACTCCCGAGAATATTGCAAAATACAAAGAATTGTGCCGTGCTCATATTTATAAAGATATGAAAGGCATGTATCGTGAAGCCGGAGGAGCTTTAGTCTTTCCGTTCCTTGCTCCGGGAAGTAATCAATACTTAGATATGCTATGGGATTGGGATTCTTGGTTGAGCAACATCGCTCTGCGCCAAATCTTATTAGAGAACGGCACGGAAAAGGATAAGCAGGAGGCCCTGAAGTATGAACAGGGATGCATCCTCAATTCCTTGCACTATGGAGGTATGGACGGTTGGATTCCTATCTGGATAGAACGGAATGCCCCTAGCCGCGAAGAGATGTTGAAAACACGGAATCCTTGGAAAAGCAATATGCACAAACCTACATTGGCGCAACATGCCGCCTTTATTGTCCGCAATATGAACGGGGATGCGGAGTGGTTGCGCGATGATTTTTATACGTTGCAGTCATTTGTCTGTAAATATTTGAATTTTCATCGTCACAAGGCAACTGGGTTATTCTATTGGGAAACTGATGAGGCTATCGGAGTTGATAATGATCCCAGTACTTTTTATCGTCCTCAGGGCAGTTCGGGATCCATCTTCTTGAACGCGTTGATGTATCGCGAATTACAGGCTATGGCATACTTGGCCGGCTGTCTGAATTTGGATGATATAGCAGTTTCCTTTGAGAAAGAAGCGGCAGTATTGAAAGGAAAGGTACAAGAACATTGTTGGGACCCGCGTGACCGTTTTTATTATAGTGTGGATTTGAATCTGCTTCCGGTGGAGAAACCGGATATAAAGGGGCTGTACCCGGGACAATTGTTTCTGCACGTAGGGCAGCCGCGTGATTATGATTGTTTGATTCAGCGTCTTAGTGTGTGGAGCGGATTTATGGCGATGTGGGCTGAAATTGCCACTCCGGAGCAAGCAAAGGAAATAGTGCGGATTCATTTTCATGATACTTGCTCCTTTAACGCTCCGGCGGGAATCCGTACTTTGTCTCCTTTGGAAAAAATGTATAATGTACGTGCCAGTGGGAATCCGTCTTCCTGGCAAGGTCCGGTTTGGATTAATGTGAATTATCTGGTCTTTCGTGGATTGGTGAAATATGGATTTACGGAAGAGGCCCGGGAATTGGCGGAAAAGACCATTTTGCTTTTGGGACGTGACTATGAACGTTTCGGGGCATTACATGAATATTATCTGCCTGATAATGGTGAGCCGGTATTGAATAAAGGTTTTCAGAACTGGAATTTACTGGTGTTGAATATGGCTGCATGGTTGGATGGGAAACCATTAGTTACTGAATTCTAGGTATGAAGCTGCCTTTTGACATAGAGCGGGAATTAATTCGGAAACTTATAAATGGAGACAAGATTGCTTTCAGCCATCTTTTCTCTTTTTATAAGTCCCAGGTCCTTTATTATTGTGTCCATTTTGTCAAGGATAAAGAGATAGCTGAGGATATAACACAAGATATTTTTTTGACCGTTTGGGAAAAGAAGGAAGATATTCGGATTGAGCAGTCTTTTTCCGCTTTTCTTTATACTATAGCAAGAAATCGTATTTACGATATATTTCGTTCTCTGTCTGCCCGATCTGTGCTATACGAAAAACTGATGGAACAGGCCATTGATTATGTAGATGATGTAGAGAAGAGTCTGGAAGAAAAGAATATTAAGGAATTGATTGCACAGGCTTTGGAACAGTTGAGTCCGCGCCAACGGGAGATTTTCGAATTGAGCCGGAATAGAGGACTGTCTCATAAAGAAATAGCTGAACAACTTGGTTTGTCTGTTTATACTGTGCAAGATCATATAAAAAATGCGTTAGAGAAAATTCGTGCTTATCTGATCCCTTTCATTAGTGCCTGTCCAATACTTGTAAGCCTAATCATATTAAAATACGTTAAACCATAAGATTCCTATCCCCACCTTTTGCTTTTGATTCGTATCCTTTATAGAGAAACGAAAGAAATGCATAATGAAAGAAAAACAAAAGATACATTATTCGGTTTGGAAAAGATTTGTTGACGGTATTTATACCTGTAAGGATATTGAGGAACTGTTGGCAGACACAAAGACAGACCAGTCAAAAGACTTTGATGAAGCTTCTGCTTGTTTATGGAAAACTGGTGAAGAAGAGTCTTCATCCTCATGGGAGGAATGGATTTCCAATGAGCGTCAGGCACTTCAAATTATCAGCAATTACGAGGATAGGCGTCGGAATCACTCTATCTATTTAGTAAAAAAATGGGGGAGCATTGCTGCGGCTATATTGCTTTGCATCGTTTTGAGCGTAGTTTATTTTGCTAATCCGGCAGGCATGAAGGTTGCTCAATATGAAATACACGTACCTTATGGTAAAAG
>OHEU01001158.1_pt1 | contig 12222 bp, 7 predicted proteins | sample 1567341 | NCBI WGS metagenome assembly OHEU01 (sample SAMEA3879524, study PRJEB24766) | human gut metagenome | biome: human-associated habitat; feature: feces | place: USA | collected 1985/1987 | reverse complement strand
GAGGCACATTCCCATATACTACAAGTTCCGTGTCACTTCCAATTACAGGCTTCATCTCCTTATCTGTAAGTTCAAGCGGCAGTGTCATTCTGTCAAGAATAACCCCGGCATTACTGCACAGCCTTCTTAATTCATCTTTTGCAAATGTATTAAATATATATATGCTGCTGTCCGTAATAATATGCACCTTGTCAGATAATTTTTTCCAGTTGTCACTTCCAAGAAAACCAATCTGCTCAATATTACGGCATACAAATCTGTCTATGCCACAGTCAGAAGCTTTCTCACACAAGTACTTAAACTTATCATATTTCTCTGCCTTAAGAATATGTGGAAGGAACATATATACATATATTCCATGTGACTGACAGTACTTTACAGCCTCTTTTAATGAATTCTCATCATTCATATAAAACATCTTATAATCAAGATAAATGCTTTCAACACCTGAAACTGATGCTGCTTTCTTTACCTGCGCTATATCATGAAGGTATGCAGCTTTTCTTACCTGATAATTATTATCATCAGTATTCTCCCTATCGTCAGGCTCTGCACATTCAGGCTTATTATAAGTTCTTACAAGACTGTGCTTTAAATGTGTCTCAAGCTGTTCAAGTACATTTCTTCTTAACTCCTTAATCCAGCCAACAGGCACAAACACACCATCATCAAGCTGCACTTCTGCATCTTCCACCACAAAACATGTATCGCCGGTTTTCTTTAAATTCTTAACCAGTTCCTGCTCTGAGGCGGGACGGCTCTGCGCTTCAGTAATAATCTCTCCTGTACATGTCTTCTCAATCCCATCATACATTACAGTGAGTGATATATTCTCATTCTTTCTTACAACAAGCTTCATATCAACATGGATTTCAGGTGATGTTCCAACATAATTATCCGCTACATATGCCTTAATCTTAGCATTATTCATTCTGTTGACAACTCTTCCCTCATACAATGGATATTTCTTAGGAAGATTGACAACGAAGGTCTGCCCTGCTGCCACATCAGCTCCGCTCTCAAAGGAATGTTCCTTATCAATCTCAAAGACATCACCTCTGTTCACATTCTTAAGTGCCTTAAATGTAATTCTTCCTGCCTTGTTAGACACAACCTTAAGACACTCCGTTCCCATATGGTTAGGGCGGCCAAGAGACATCATCTTCTTTCCTTTAATGCTGTCATAATATCCTGTTGTGAAAGCACCTCTGTTATATATATCAGACAGGGCATCCATATCCTGCTTATCTACCTTAAAACCATCACGACCTTTTTCAAGATACATATCAACATATTTGCGGTAAATGTGTGTTACCATAGCCGCATATGTGACATTCTTCATACGGCCTTCAATTTTCAGAGAATACACTCCACTTTCTATAACATCAGGAAGTATCTGTAATGCACACATATCCTTAGGGCTTAATGCGTAACTGTTGTTTCTGTTATTAATCTTTTCGCCGTTATCATACACATCATAAGGCATCCTGCACGGCTGGGCACACCTTCCCCTGTTGCCGCTTCTTCCTCCGTTAAAGCTTGAAAGCAGGCATTGTCCCGAATAACAGTAACATAATGCTCCATGCACAAAGCTTTCTATCTCCACATCTAATCTCTCATGAAGCTGCTTTATTTCCTGCAGATTCATCTCTCTTGAAGTGACTATTCTTGTTGCACCAAGTTCCTTTAAAAGCCTGCTGCCATACACTCCGGTCTGTGTCATCTGTGTGCTTGCATGTATATCCATATCAGGAAAATGTTTTCTTATAAGGTTAAGCACACCCATATCCTGTACAATCACTGCATCAAGACCTGCCTCATAGAATGGTATAAGATATTCTATAAGACTGTTCTCTATCTCTCTTGACTTAAGAAGAGTATTAACTGTCAGGTAAACCTTTCTACCGAATAAATGTGCATATTCAATAGCACAGATAAGCTCTTCATCATTAAAATTATTGGCAAATGCCCTTGCTCCAAACATATTGCCTCCCAGGTATATTGCATCTGCCCCTGCCGCCACAACAGCTTTCATAATATCAAGTGAACCTGCTGGTGCTAAAACCTCCACCTGTGTTTTTCTCTTATCAACATTCATAGTTGTAACCGCCTTTAAATTAAATGGCTGCTGCAAATGCATTTGCAACAGCCGTTATTATTAATACCTGATAAACCTTATGTAAATCACTTCTTAGAATCATTAAGTTCTGTCTCTAACTTAACAATATTCTTCTGGTACTTGTTAATCTCATTCTTTAATTCCTTAATTTCTTTTGCAGAGCTCTCTGCCTTAATCTGCGCAGCAATAAGCTCATGCTTTAAATCATATATCTCTTTATCCTTGTTCTCTATATCTGAAGAAAGCCCGTCTGCCATCTTCTTGGCTTTAAAGTAATCATCAGCGATATTAAGATACATCATATCAGTTCTCATCTCAGCCGACATGCGTCTGTATCCCTCATCCTTATTAAACTCTGTAATCTTATTGTTAATGTATGATGCAACTTTCTGGAGATACTCCTCGCTCTCATATCCTCCAAGCTTAATTACTTTACCTCCAAGAATTACCTCTGCTGTGTTTTTTGATGACATAAGTCCCCTCCTCATTATTTGTATTATTTTTCTTTGAATAGCCTGCCAAGATTATCATAAGCAGCTTTTGTTGCAACTCTTCCTCTTGGAGTTCTGTTAATATACCCATTCTGTATCAGATATGGCTCATAAACATCTTCAAGAGTTCCTGAATCCTCTCCTATTGAAGCTGCCAGTGTCTCAATACCGACAGGTCCGCCATCAAATTTATCAACTATTGTAGTAAGTATAACACGATCGTTACGGTCCAATCCGTCTCTATCAACATCTAACAGATTAAGTGCATAATCAGCAACATCCTTATTGATATGTCCGTTATATTTAACCTGTGCAAAATCCCTTACTCTTTTCAAAAGTCTGTTGGCAAGTCTCGGTGTTCCTCTGGATCTTCTTGCAAGCTCATGTGCTCCGTCTGAGTCAATATCAACATTAAGCACATTGGCTGAACGGATAATGATTTTCTCAAGCTCCGGAACGGTATAGAATTCCATATGGCTTACAACACCGAATCTGTCTCTTAAAGGTGCTGATAAAAGTCCCGCTCTTGTTGTTGCCCCTATCAGAGTGAACTGTGGCAGATCAAGTCTTATAGACCTTGCTGTTGCACCCTTGCCGATCATAATATCGATCTTATAATCCTCCATTGCCGGATACAGCACTTCTTCTACCTGTCTGTTAAGTCTGTGAATCTCATCTACAAAGAGAATATCACCCTCACTTAAGTTGTTAAGTATAGCTGCCATATCTCCCGGCTTCTCGATTGCAGGACCGGATGTAACCTTGATATTAACCCCCATTTCATTAGCAATAATTCCAGCAAGGGTTGTCTTTCCAAGTCCAGGAGGTCCATAGAAAAGCACATGGTCAAGTGCCTCTCCTCTTTCCTTTGCTGCCTCAATATATACTTTAAGATTGCTCTTAACCTTATTCTGTCCAACATAGTCATCAAGAGATAATGGTCTTAAGGAATTCTCAATACCATAATCTTCTTCAGTTATCTGTGTTGATATAATCCTCTTTTCCATATATCCCCTCATTTCTCAAATACTATTCTGCTCTAGAATTTAGCCAGCTTCTTTAACGCTTCCTTAAGAACCGTCTCAGAATCCTTATTCTCTATATCTTCCACTTCCTTGACAGCAACAAGTGCATCTTTGCTTGAATATCCAAGTGATACAAGTGCCTCAACAGCGTCATTTCTTATCATCATGACATTACTTGCATTACTGTTATTGTCTGCCTTCTTATTCTTAGAAAGTGCTGATTCAAATACATCATCAAGCTTTAACTTATCCTTAAGCTCAATTATAATCTTCTGTGCTGTCTTAGGTCCGATACCAGGAAGTGCCTTGATTGCTGCCACATCATCAGCAAGCACAGCAAATCTTAAATCATCTGCTGTGATATTAGATAATGCACCAAGCGCTGCCTTAGGGCCAATACCATTGACACAGATAAGCATTTTAAACATGCTTAAATCATCTCTTGTAAGGAATCCGAACAGACTGCATTCATCTTCCTTGACATTCATATATGTATATATCTTAACCTCACTGCCAACTGATGGAAGCTCACCAGGAACTGAACCCGGAACATATATATTATATCCTATTCCATTAGCTTCCACAACGATTACATCTGGCAGAATTTCGGCAAGCTCGCCTTTAATGTATGAAATCATTCTCTACCCCCAAGACAGTAATTGATAAACTGCTGTGCTGTTCTTCCTGATATTCCACCATGTGAAAGTTCCCACTTGTTAGCCTCTGCCATAAGTTCTTCATCTGTCATCTTAACATTATTCTTCCTTGCAAGGCCAATAACAATATCAAAGAATTCTTTCTGTGATGGCTTAGAGTAGCTTATCTGGCATCCAAATCTGTTCACTAATGAAAGCTTCTCCTCAATAGTATCAGATCTGTGAAGACCGTTATTGCTTTCCATATCATTTCTGTCATTCCATGTTTCCTTGATAAGATGTCTTCTGTTAGATGTTGCATAGATAAGAATATTATCAGGCTTAGTCTCAACACCGCCTTCAATTACAGCCTTTAAGAACTTGTATTCAATCTCGAATTCCTCGAAAGATAAATCATCCATATATATTATGAACTTGTAATTTCTGTTCTTAATGCTTGCTATAACATTAGATAAATCCTTGAACTGATGTTTGTATATCTCTATCATTCTAAGACCCTGGTCATAATATTCATTGACAATAGCCTTGATAGAAGTTGACTTACCTGTTCCGCTGTCACCAAAAAGAAGCGCATTATTAGCTTTTCTTCCCTGAACAAAGGCCTCTGTATTCTCAACAAGCTTCTTCTTCTGGATTTCATAACCTATAAGGTCATCTAACATAACCTTATCCATATTATTGATTGGTGTAAATGTAACGCCATTATCGCCACCTATTACCCTGAATGCCTTATTAAGTCCGAACATTCCTACACCATATGCTTTATAGAAATCAGTAACATAATTAAAGAACTCATTCTCGTCCTTTGCTGTCTCAAGCTTAAGGCTTAAAGCCTGTACCTTTTCACTTACATTCTTATTGTACATAAGCTCTTTCTTAACAATTGCCTTGTAATCAGATATAAGTGAAAAACAGTTGATTCCAAGTGCAGCCTCAATAGGTCTGAAATCATAATTAAACAGATTCATAAACACCTTGAAGTCGTTCTTAGCAAATTCATTAACACTTCCATCATTAGCACCTACCTTTTCACATGTAAGGCTGAATGGATTCTCATTAGTTATAAGATAGAATGTAAGATAATTATGCCATAAATTCTTATCAAAGCCATAATCTGTGGCAACCTCCAATATTCTCTTAATCTGCTCATATATATCGCTTATAAGCTTGTCAGGAGTCTCCTCGTCCCTGTCAAATTTTTTGAAAATATCGGACATTTTCATAAGAATAGTGTCCTCATGATTACCATATATAATAAGCTTCGCAACTTCCCTGTACATTATTATTTCCTCTTCTTTCTCTTATTAATTACAAGCTGCATGGCAAAGATGGCCACACCTGCAAGTGACACCAACGCTCCCTCTTTAAGAAGCGGCGTAGAATACTTAAGTGTTACATTATGCGTTCCACTCGTAAGATATACAGCCATATACTGACCATTAGCATTATATAGCTTTTGTCTTTCTCCGTCTACATATACCTTCCAGCCCTTTGAATAAGGGATTGTAAGACACAGATATTTATTACGGTCAAGTGTTATCTGACCTGTAACCTTATTATTTCCAAGCTCTACATCTGTTAATACATTTTCTTTAAGTGTATTAATCTCGTCAGTGTAACTGTCCATTGGCTGGCATACAATCTGTATATCATCATAAGAATACACGCCAATCTTCTGGAAAGTCACTGTAACTGATGTAACATTTTCTTCCGAATAGCCCATATTCACACTGAAATCATGCTGGTTACTGTAATAGCTGTAATCAGATGTAAAGTAATTCATTGACTTGGTTACTCCTGTATTAGTCGTAATTCCAAGCTTAACACTGCTTGTAGACTGTGTCCAGTATATGAAATTCTTAAATATCTTTTTCTTTTCATTATGTGAAAGCTCTTTCCAGTCTGCCTTAGAGTATAAGTCTAATGGGTCGAACTTTTTCTTTCCAAAATACAGCTGGAACTGTGCTGCGCCTTCATAATCAAGCCCATTAATATTAAAGTAAGTCTCACCTGCGCCACTGCCTGTAAAGTTAAATGTTACCCTGGCACCTGCCTTAGTTACTGCAAATGTATTATCCATACACTGTACTTCTTTGGCATCATAATCCATTGTATAATTTTTAATCTGGCTGTCATAACTTAAATCTTTAACAGATACCCTGTCAGGAAGCGCCTCCCTGGTATCCTTCCCACTCCTGTCAATAACAACAGCCTGAAGCATTGCTTTCTGCTTATCAACTGCACTTAAGCCCTCCCATTCATTCTTATTAACAGCCTTGTCATAAGTAAATCCTAACGGAAGTGCATTGTCGTTATTATACATTACATAATCATCATTTTCTGATTCATAAGCAAATCCATATGGAACAAGTCCGCCGGTCTTACTCACCAGATACTTTGAGGCAGATGACAATGCTATAAGAGATGACCTGTCATCATAGCCTGTGTATTTGTGTGGAAGCAGCGTATCAAGCCTGATTGCACAATCATATCTGAACTTCGATACATACGGATTAGTAAGTGTCCAGTACAGATTAGAGGATGATATTCCTGTTATGCAGTTCATATTGTACGAAAGTCCAGAGCCTGAATATCTGATAAAATCTGTATCTTCAGCATCTTTACTTATAAGCTCCTTCTCGCTTCCAAACACATCTTCCTGTGCCATCTTAACGCTTATGCACTGTGCCGCATAATTTTCCCCAAATGAAGCATTTTTCCATATACCATTAGCTAATGCCGCCAGCATAACCGCTACTGTCACCATCATGCATCTGTTATATTCATTAACATTCTTTATGCTAAGTCCAATTAGCAATATTACTCCAATTGTAACTGCACTTATAAGCTTGCCATTTCTTGAATACTTTACGCACATACATACCACAAAATATATTGTAAGTGCAATTCCAATAAAGCGGATTTCTTTTCTTTCCAGTGTTATAAGACGCGGCATCATGCACACAAGTATATATGCACATAACAATGCAAATGCATATATCCACCTGTTACACATATATGAAAATCCGTTCATTGCCTGTCCGAAGATCGGTATACATATCATCACAGCACTTATAATAAAATAAGTCTTAAGCATTGTGTACTTACGTCTGCTCTTAAACATTAAAAGCACTGCAAGTAACACCGGTACTGCAAATCCCATGCATGTCCAGAAGTTATCACCCTCAACGATAAAAAGTCCAGGAAGCTTTGCATAGTATGAAAAAGGATATACCAGTCCCATTTTGTTAGGTGTATTAAATCTGCTGTCACTTAAGAAAACGTGAAGCACAGGCAGAAACACTATTGCCGCCATACACAGTCCTGTAACCGATGAAACTGCAAGTCTTAATATTCCTTTGCCCCACATTTTTACATTCTTTCCATAACAGAATATGAATCTTACAATAACATATATAATTGTTGTGAACACAAGCATGTAGAAGAAATAAAAATTACTCATTGCAGCAACAGCTACTGTTATTGTAAAGAGCCACATTTTCTTCTCTCTGATTATCTTCTCAACACCCAATATAAGCAGCGGATAATACAGAAGCGGGTTAAGAAAGAACGGATGTCTTACCGCATTGTATATTGCCCAGTAGCAGAATGCATAAGCTACTGCCCCTGGAAGGACATATCTTTTCTTATGTCCTGTATAAAAACACAGCAGTGAAAATGCTATACCTGACAGATATATTCTTAAAAGAATCATTGCTTCATAGAATATATACATGTACTTTGCTGGAAACAGGAAACATAAGAATGTAAATGGGTCGCCTATAACATAATAGTGAAATGTTCCTATAACATCACTTCCCTCACCTATTGCAAAATCCCACTGTGGTATTACAAACTGATGATTGATAAATATATTTTTAAAGAAATCCCTTAAATACTGTGAATAATATATGAGTGACTTGTAATGCTGTTCCCAGCCATCAACCTCCCATATGAATGTCTTTCTAGTGAAAAAATAAAAAGAAAACACACCTATAGCAAGGATTGCGAAAATAACTGAATAAACCAGAAAATATGTTGATTTTCTGGAATCAAGTCTTTTATAAAAATCTTGTAACTTCGATTTCATCTCTGCCATAGGTGTATCTTCTCTTTTCTTAAACTAGGAAACTGCCATAAGCATAAGCCTACGGCAGTTTCTTATTATAACTCATTGTGATTAAATTATCAATGAAGATGTATTATCTTCTTAGGGCACTTCTCAGCACACTTTCCACAACCTGTACACTTTGAATAATCAATATGTGCAATATTGTTTTCTACTGTAATAGCACCGAACTCACACTGCTTTGTACATAACATACATCCAATACATCCAACAGAGCATGCTGACATAACATCTTTACCCTTATCGTTAGATGAACAGTTAACTGTATAGTTACTCTTGTATGGTATGATTTCAATAAGGTGTCTTGGACATACAGCAACACATTTACCACATGCTTTACATTTGCCCTTATCTACTACAGCAATACCATTAACAATATGAATTGCATCAAAAGGACATGCCTTAACACATGAACCATATCCCATACATCCGTATGTACATGCCTTAGAACCACCGTTAGGAACGACGTTCATTGCTGTACAATCCATTGCACCTGAGTACACATAATTTTCTTTTGCTTTGTCGCAGTCACCAGCACATTTAACAAATGCTGTCATTCTTACTGATTCTCCAACTTCCTCACCCATGATTGCACCAATCTTTGCTGCAACCGGTGCGCCACCAACTGGACATGCGTTAGCTGGAGCTTCTCCTGCGGCAATTGCCTTAGCAAGTGCATCACATCCTGCATATCCACAACCACCACAGTTGTTTCCAGGAAGCTCTGCTCTTACATCTATCTCTTTCTGATCTACTTCAACATAGAACTTCTTACCCATTACTCCGAGGAAAAGTCCGAGAAGAAGACCAGTGCAGCTTACAACAACTGCAGCAATAATTATACCTGACATCTTGTCGTCCTCCTCTTAAATAATACCTGAAAATCCAAAGAATGCGATAGCCATAAGTCCTGCAGTAAGTAATACAATAGGCATTCCCTTAAAGCTTTCCGGAACATCATTGAATTCGTTTCTTTCACGTATACCAGCCATGATTATGATTGCTATTGTAAAACCAACAGCTGTTCCTAATCCACTGACTACAGAATCTAAAAGCTTCTGACCAATATTAAGTCCTGCTGCTGTGTTATAGTTCTGTACGTTAGTAAGTGCAATACCAAGTACTGCACAGTTAGTTGTAATAAGTGGAAGGTATACACCAAGTGCTTCATAAAGAGATGGTGATGTCTTCTTTAAAAACATTTCAACAAACTGAACAAGTGCCGCAATTACAAGGATGAATACAATTGTATTCAGATATGTAAGCCTAAGCGGTGTAAGTATACAGTCATATATAAGACTGCAGACAGCTGATGAAATAGTGATAACGCCGATAACAGCGCCACCCATTCCTGCTGCTGTGTTTATCTTCTTAGAAACTCCAAGGAAAGGACACAAACCGAGGAACTGGCTTAAAACTACATTATTGACAATTGCTGTACTTACAGCTATCAATAATAACTGTGAAAAATATCCCATATTTACCTCCCTTAGTTATTCTTAGCCTCAGCCTTAGCTTCTTCTATCTCTTCTGTGTAGTCAGGAACTTCTGCAGGCTTCATGCCTTTCTTTCTCTTAATTCTGTTCATAATAGCAATCATGAATGCAAGAACAAAGAACGCTCCTGGTGCAAGTATAAAGATACTTGCTGGTGTGTAACCGATTGTTGAGAGATCAAATAATGCGTTAGTACCATCTGAGAAAATTGTACCGCCACCGATAAGCTCTCTTATTGCTCCAAGGATTGTGATAGCAATTGTGAATCCAAGTCCCATACCTATTCCATCAAAGAATGAAGGAATTGGAGGATTCTTAGAAGCATAGGCTTCCGCACGTCCAAGGATAATACAGTTAACAACTATAAGAGGAATATATATTCCAAGTGAGTCGTACAGACTTGGCAGGAAGCCCTGCATAAGGAACTGTACCATTGTAACAAATGATGCAACGACAACGATGAACGCTGGCATTCTTACACCATCTGGAATAGCCTTACGAAGTAATGAAATCATAAGGTTTGATAATGCAAGTACTACTGTAGAAGAAAGTCCCATACCTATACCATTGATTGCTGATGTAGTAACCGCAAGTGTAGGACACATACCAAGTGTAAGTACCAGGGTAGGATTCTCTTTAATAATACCATTATAAAGTCTTTCTATACATTTATTCAAAGTCCGCACCTCCCTAGTTTCCTGCCACAAGCTTGTAAACTGCAAGCGCATAATTTACACCCTTTGTGACTGATTTAGAAGTAATTGTAGAACCACCGATTGCATCAATAGAGCTGTCTGATGATGAACCTGTTCCATCTGTTACTACCTTATATTCTGAAGTCTTAGTTCCGTTAAACTGTGCTAAGAATGAAGGATCCTGCTTAGCTCTCATACCAAGACCTGCTGTTTCACTTATTGTAAGAATAGATGTTCCAAGATATGTTCCATCTGTTGAAAGTCCAACAGAGAACTTGATATCTCCGCCGTAACCATCATGTGCAACAACTGTTACTACGAAACCTATAATCTTACCATTCTTAATACCAGCAACTACCTCTGATACATCATCCTTAGAGAAATCTGTTGCAGAAGCTGAAAGTACTGCCTTAGCTGTTTCTGCTACCTTATCAGAAGCATAACTTCCATCAAGTGCTTCAAACTTATCAGCATCAGCAATAACCTCCTGGTAAGCCTTCTGCTTAGCCTTCTCGTTCTGCTGTGCGATAGGGTCTTTAGTTACATTATATACAAGACCAAGAAGGATACCTGCAACAAGTGTAATTGCGAATAATATACATGCGTCTTTTATTATATTCTTCATCTTATGCAGCCTCCTTTGCCTTTTTTTCCGGCTTTTTCTTGCCAAATGACTTAGGTACTGTAACTCTTTCGATAAGAGGTACTAAGAGGTTACAGAAGATGATTGCGTATGAAACGCCTTCTGCTGAACCACCAAACATTCTGAATATGAATGTAAGTAAACCTAAGCAGACACCGAATACTAACTTACCATTAGGTGTGATAGGTGATGTAACATAATCAGTTGCCATAAAGAAAGCACCAAGAATAAGACCACCACCACAGATTTCCTGTAACATATACATAGCATCAAACTGATGTCCTGGTGCGAAAAGGAATATAAGCACTGCAAATGTTCCAATGTAAGAAAGTGGAATTCTTAAAGAAATAATCTTTCTTACAACAAGATATATAGCACCAATAAGAAGACATATAACTGATGTCTCACCGATAACACCGCTTGTCTTACCAATAAACATAGTAAGAAGTGTAGGAGCTGTCTGTCCTACAACCTCTGAACCTGGCTTTAATATAGCAAGAGGTGTAGCTCCGGAATATGCATCACATACGAAGTTAGTCATTGGACCTGTATATGCAATAAGAAGGAAACATCTTGCTGCAAGTGCAGGGTTCATAAAGTTCTGACCAATTCCGCCAAACAACTGCTTAACAATAATAATTGCAAATACACAGCCAACAATCTCAAAACCAATGTTGAGAGTTGATGGAATGTTAAGTGCAATAAGAAGACCTGTAACAGCGGCACTAAGGTCCATAACTGTTATCTTCTTATGCATAAAATACTCATATACTGCTTCAGAAGCCATACACACTGCAATACCAACTATGATACGAATAAGTGCCTGGACTCCGAAGTTATAAATACCAAATATACTAGCAGGGGCTAACGCTATAAGTACGTCTCTCATAATAGTCTGAGTAGTATCCTTGCTACGTACATGTGGATTAGTTGATACGTTAAAAATCTCGCTCACTTTTAATCCTCCT
>OHEU01001154.1_pt1 | contig 12259 bp, 9 predicted proteins | sample 1567341 | NCBI WGS metagenome assembly OHEU01 (sample SAMEA3879524, study PRJEB24766) | human gut metagenome | biome: human-associated habitat; feature: feces | place: USA | collected 1985/1987 | reverse complement strand
AGCAGGCAACCGCATCTACCACTCCCGCGTAATCGACATCGACATCCTTTTCTACGGCTCCGAGCACATCTCCGCTCCCGACCTGATCATCCCCCACAAGGACATAGAGAACCGCCCCTTCGTGATGATCCCCCTTCAGGAAGTCGCCAAACCATCCCTCAAAACCGCCTTTCCTGAATATTTCGGCACAGAATAGTGGTTTTAATCTACTTTTTCAAGTTTGTGCCGCATTCTCATGGAAGGTCACAACCGTATAAACTCCGAATATTTTTCGTCAAAATAACACGGTTTCAACAACCGAAAATTGTCAAAATAATGCATTTCGTAATGTTATTTTTGTCAAAATAGCGCAATTGTTCGAAATATTTTCTATATTTGTGCTTATAAATCAAGTGTTTATGGATGAGAAGGTGATTTTGCAGGTTTTGGCGGAGCAAAGAGAGGAAATGTCAGGGTATGATGTCTCTGGCTGGGTATCCCGTCCAGAGGAGGATTTTTTCGAGTGGGACAGCGATATGGCACAGGTTGTCATAGGTGTTCGCAGGAGCGGAAAATCAACATTGTGCCATAAGGCACTTATCCAGCATGGAGTAAAGTACGGCTATTCTGATCTGGATGATGATAGGTTGTTGGGAATGGAAGCCAAGGATCTCAACACACTGTTGGGTTGCATGTACCAGCTTTATGGTGTTGATGTGAAGTACTTGTTTTTTGATGAGATTCAGGATGTTCCGGGATGGCATCTGTTTGTGAACAGACTGCTTAGGCAAGGCTTGCGCATTGTGCTTACCGGGAGCAACGCCAAACTGTTAAGTAGTGAACTTGCCACACATCTTACCGGAAGATACAATGAGATAAAACTTTATCCTTTCAGTTATGCAGAGTTATGCGATGCGGAAAAGGTTGATGTCAAAGGGATTACGACAAAGGCTGACGCTGCCAGAAAAATCGCTTTGGAAGCTTATCTTAATGACGGGGGATTCCCTGAATTGATGAAGCTTCGGAATCCTCGCGGTCGCCGAACGTACATAGAGGGGCTTATCGAGACAATCATCACAAAAGACATAGCGAAGCGTTTTAATATTCGCAATCCAGAGAGCATCAGACGCATAGCTTATCATCTTATTAATAATTCCTGTCAAGTTATTGACTATAAATCTTTAGCGGAAATATCCAACCTCAAGACAGCAGCCACGGCTCAGAAATATACATCTTATCTGGCTCAGGCATTCTTGATCCATCCTCTGCAAAAGTTCTCATACAAAAGCAAAGAGAGGATAACCGGCGAGAAAGCTTATGTGGTTGACCAAGGATTCGTCTCCAACCGTGGCAACTCGCTTCTTGGTGAGAATATGGGCTGGCGTTTGGAGAACGCGGTCCTTATGGAGTTGCTTCGCAGGTATTGTTCCGCGGCTGAGGACATATACTATTACAAGCCTTCCACACGGCAAAAGGAGGTCGATTTTGTCGTGTGCAGACAGAATGTTGTATTGGAACTCATTCAAGTGGACTATGACATTTCTGACAGTAAGACCTACAGAAGGGAGACCGAATCCCTTATTTTAGCTTCCTCAAAGTTGAACTGCGGAAACCTTTGGTTAATATGTATGGACGAAACCCGTGATGTTACAGTCAATAATCAGACAATACATATCGTGAACGCTATTGAATGGTTTTTGAACAAAAGATGATGTATCTTCCTGAAAAGCCGAATATGGAAAGATGGGCGGAGATGCCGTTCATCGTTCAGATGGCCAACATAGGCAGTGAGGTAGGCAGAACATTTAAATGGAAGCGTAAAGGTAACGAGAATATGGCCAAAGGCGCTTTTGTCCGTGCTCTTGATCTTTTTGACCTGACCATAGCTGTCGGACGAATTAGCGAGCCGTTTTCATTAAGGGACTCGATGCTCAAAGAGGAAATAAGGGCTCGGGACCAATTCTGTGAGGAATATCTTTCAGAGGACAATGACGCCTTGCTTCTGTCAGACAAGTACTTTTCCCACTTCGCCAAAGCCTGCGCGCTAAGATCCTCCCGATGAATTGATACTGTTGTCCAGTGTCATCAATATGCAGGATCCGGAGATGCAGGAAGAATATGCTGCTACTGCCGCGTTTAAGAATATCGTAGGCTTGTCTCAGAATGGGGTGCTGTGGGTGTTCATATGGTAATCTTGACGAATCGCATTTCTAATAGCGTTATAACCAAAGAGATAAAGGAGAATTTTCCTGTAAGGATGGGGTTCCGCATGTTGGACAAACGAGGTTCTATAGTCGCTTTGGATACGCCAGGATATCCGACGGGCCGATGCCATCAGCCGAAGGGACCGGCCTTCCCGATGCCTTGAAGCAGAATTTCCAGGCCACGCTGATGCAACTCCAGTCTCCCTATATGAAGTATTTCCTTGAGCTGGATGTAAGAAAGCTGCTGAATAAAGTGCATTGCCCTGTCCTGGCTTTGAACGGTACTAAAGACACGCAGGTGGAATGCAGAAGCAATCTCGAAGCCCTGAAGGCTGGACTTCCTACCGACGGGAACAACTGCATAGAAGCCGTTGACGGCGTAAACCACCTGTTCCAACACTGCGCTACAGGTGCATCCACAGAGTACCGGGCGATTGAAGAAACCTTTTCTCCAGAGGTGCTTAAAAAGATCATTACCTGGATAGAAAGTTTGTAATGAATACAAATGCGGCGAGTAAACCGCAAATTTTGCGGCTTATTTCCCGCAAAGTATTATATTTGTAAAAATTAGACACGTTATGTATATACACGAGACAGATAGTTGGCCGATTTTCACTTGGGACCGCACGCGTACCGACCCCAAACTAGCTGCCATAAACAAAGCAACAGGCTACCTGGATGGCATTCTTTCTGCTATTGGATTCGATGTGAAAGAGCGTGCTGCTGTTGAGGTATATACCCATGATATTGTTGCCTCTTCCGAAATTGAAGGCCTGCTGATTAATTCCGACCAGGTTCGTTCCTCCATCGCCCGTAGGATGGGCATAAAGATAACGGGTGAGGTTCCTTACGGTCACTATGTAGAGGGAATCGTGGAAATGATGTTGGATGCTGTCCAGGGATACGATAAGCCTCTTACGAATGACCGGTTGTTCGGCTGGCACAGCTGCCTCTTCCCTGGAGGCCGGAGTGGATATGAGGAGATCAATGTGGGGAAATACCGCGTCGATGAGATGAGCGTCATATCTGGTGTCCTTGACCGGGAGAAAGTCCATTATCGTGCCCCTTCTCCGGACAGAGTCCAGAAGGAAATGGATGTGTTCCTGAAGTGGTTCAATGATCCATCAACTCCAAGAGATTATATTAAGTCGGCCGTAGCACATTTCTGGTTCGTCAGCATCCACCCATTTGACGACGGCAATGGCCGTATAGGACGCGCCATTGCCGACATGGCCCTCAGTCAGGCGGACAATTCACCCCGGAGGTATTTCAGTATGTCGCGCCAGATTGGACAGGAAAAGAATAAGTATTATGACATACTGGAGCGCTGCCAGAAAGGAACCACGGACCTCACAGCCTGGATTGAGTGGTATCTGGATTGTATGCTTCGAGCCATCAAAGGGGCCGAAGAGATGCTATCGTCCATTCTGGACAAGGCGGTCTTTTGGCAGAATCATTCCCAAGCCGATATCAATGAGCGTCAGCGCACTGTCCTCAACATTTTTCTGGACGAAGACAAGGGCAAGCTCACTGCCAAGCGTTGGGCAAAACTCGCAAAAGTTTCCCCGGACACGGCCGTACGAGATGTCCAATACCTTACAGAGATAGGTATCCTGGTCCCGGAGGAGGGAAAAGTTCGCAATATCGCCTACGGAATCAAGATTTCCGACAAGAAGACTTTGATACCCGGAGCGAAGGAGGAGTAAAATAGCATCAATTATGTCCTTGCAGGCTGCAGCCGGTCGCTTCCTTCCATACATCATAAAAGGCTATTACCGACGCACAGTTCCGTACCGTAGGAGGGCGTTTCTGGTACCGAATATCCCTTCCGTACCGTAGAAGCCTGTTCTGCGCACCGAGCGCTATCCTAATATGCGCACCTACCCCTTCAGCTCTTACAAGCTTCTTGCCCATGACATCAAGGCAGACATTGACATCCGCCACACTTCTTATCCTACAGATGCGAAGTTCTTGGAGCATGTCGCCCATTGCCTGCATACACGTGAACAGAAGAGATCGTTGAGGACCTTCAAACTGATGTATAACTCTTGGCTAAAGGAACAGCCGGCAGAATAACCTTTCATGCTGAGTAATTCTTTTTGCGCCTCCGCCATCAGGACGGGGGCGTTACTATTTTATACTTGTGGCAGATTTTTCGACAACATACTGTCAAATCAACCCTCAAAATGTCGATTTCTTGACTCTACTATATTCCGTTCTACGAAAATTTATTAATTTTGTGTGTTTTAGCAAGTAAGCGACTAAATAATAACATAATTAATGGCAAAAGCTATTGATAATTCCCCTAAGGCTGATCACCTCATGGGGTCCTTGCGTTCAATGGGATATTCCTTTGAATCAGCTATCGCTGACATTATAGACAATAGCGTAAGTGCTGGAGCCAAGGAAATCCATATCAATTTCCCCACTTCCGCGTTTGAATCTTTTGTTTACATCCTCGACGATGGTCACGGGATGACCAAAAGTGAACATTTCAATGCCATGAGATATGGTAGCTCTGCCAGCGAATCAACCCGAGATGAATCTGATATGGGCCGTTTTGGCTTGGGTATGAAATCAGCATCATTGTCGCAATGTCGGGTATTAACAGTCGTAACAAAAAGGGGGACTCGTATTTCTTGCTACCGATGGGATTATAAACATATCCTTAAGTGCAAAAAGTGGGAGGTTTTTGAACTGGATCAAAACGAAATTGAGAAAGTCAAGGGTTTTGATGCCTTAAGCCAACAAAAAGTGGCACCTTGGTTGTATGGGAAGATTTCGATATCCTTGATAAAGCATCTGGAGGCCAAGTTTATGCCACACTCAACGATTATAAGGAGAAAATAATTAAGCACGTTGGATTGACGTTTCATAGGTTTATAAATGCCCCTAAGAATCAGAGAATCACTTTCTATGTAAATAATCACAAAGTAAAAGGACTCGATCCATTCCTTGAGAATAATCCCAAAACCACAAGGAAAAAGGAAGTTTCTGTAGCATTGTTGGATTCGACTGGTGTAGAGCGACAAATATGGGTTCAGCCGTTTGTCCTCCCTTTCCAAAAAGATTTGTCTGATGCAGACATAGAAAAATTAGGCGGAATAGAAGATCTCCGGACTAAACAAGGGTATTACATATATCGCAATAATAGACTCATCATTTATGGCACTTGGTTTGGCCTACCAAGGAATGAGCTAACTAAAAATGCACGGATTAGAGTAGATATCCCAAACACCTTGGATGATATTTGGAAACTCGATGTTAAGAAGCAAAGTGCATCTATACCGAAAGCTATTCAGAGTCAGTTGAACCGAAAAGTTCGGGAGGCGATGGATATATCTGTCCGTCAACAAACGCATAGAGGTCGCAAAAACAATATCAATGACAATATCGACTATCTCTGGAATAGAATAGAAGGGCGTGATAGCCATTTTTTCTATGAGATAAATCGTGATAGTAAGTTGTTTAAGTTTGTCGAACAGCAAATACCTGACGAAGCAAAGTCTTATGTAGATATGCTTGTAGAGGAAATTGAACGAAACATTCCAATACAGCAAATGTATATTGACCAGGCCAATAACTCCATTATCCCTAAAGAAGCCGAAGATAGAGAGAATGATATTCTTCAAGAAGCGATAATGATGGTCAATTTTGCCAAGCAGTTTAAAGAACCGAAGGAAATCATTGATACCCTTTTCTCCTCAGAGCCTTTCTGTAATTTTGAAAGTATCAAAGAGAAATTATATAAACATTACGAAATTGAGAAATGACACCTGATGCATTCGAGGCCGTTCATAATTTCATACTCTTCAGCATGGATGCCCAGGAGAAGATGGGCAAATTGTTTTCTGAAGAAGATTTAGTGAAAGAAATTGAGAAAGGAGAAAGCTTCTTGGGGATAAAACTCGAGAAGGAAGAATATGCTGCTCTCCGTCGCCGACTTGAATCCCGCTTCAAAATTAAGCATACACACTCGAGTATTATATATAACGACTACGACGATATCCCTGATTGGTACAGTAAGTTCACACCCCAAGAAGAATACTTTTGGAGTCGTTATCGTACTCACCTTATCTCATATGAGAAACTCCCTCTTCCAAGCGTAAATCTCCTTGGAGAGAAGACGCTGGTTGAGTTAATGAATTGCCTTGGCAACCCAAATATTGACCCAGCAAAACCTATTTTTAGAAGGGGTCTTGTTATAGGAGATGTTCAGTCAGGCAAAACTGCAACCTACGGAGGTCTAATTTGTAAAGCCGCAGATGCCGGGTATAAGGTGGTCATTCTTCTTACAGGAACCACTGAAGGCCTTCGAAAACAGACCCAGGAAAGGATGGAGGAAGGCATAATAGGTTTTACAATTAGGGCAGATAAAAAGGGCACAAGACAGAAATCTTTTAATAGAGTTGGTGTAGGACTCGATAATGAAGAGATTCGAGCAATGGCCTACACATCATATCAAGATGATTTTGTAGGGAGTTCGGATACCTTACTGACCACCTTGAGTTCTCACAAAAGTCTTGTAATGTTTATCGTCAAGAAAAATGTGACGGTTCTGGAAAAATTGCTCACTTGGCTTGTAGAGCTTAATAAGAGTGTCATCGACGATAAAATACATGTGCCTCTTCTTTTGATAGATGACGAGGCTGACAATGCATCTATTAACACTAAAAATGACAAAACAAGTCCAACGCGGACAAATGCATTGATTAGACAGATATGCACCTCGTTTAATAATTCAACATATGTAGGGTTCACCGCTACGCCATTTGCAAATGTCTTCATCGACCCTGATACAACGGAGCAAATGACGAGCGCTGATTTGTTCCCAGAACATTTTATTTATGTCTTGCCTACCCCGTCAAACTATATCGGGGCGAAAAAGATATTCTATCAAGATGGCGAGAATCACTCTATGTTGAAATTTATAGATGGCATTGATGAACCGGATAACGATATGTTAAAGGCGATGGAGCCTAATGAGCGCCTGACAAGGATGCTCTACTATAAACATCCTAAGGAATGGGAGGGTGAATTGCCTGAATCTCTTACAGAATCTATCTATTGTTATATGATAGCAAATGCGGTAAGGGATCTGCGTGGGGACGCTAAGAGCCCTCGTACAATGATGATTAATGTATCGCGTTTCGTAAAGGTTCAAAATTATCTAAAAGACGAAGTCGAGGGGATTGTCAGTTTAATTCACAAGGCTGTTAGCATTGACTTTAGCGACAATAACGACTATAATAAAGACATCCCTATTTACAGGCAGTTTGTCACGGCCTGGAATAAACATTTCACGCATTTGGGACTAGACAGAGACTCTGTCATCAATAAGAAAGTTCTGCTGGATGCGATTGATAAAATACAAGTGGTAGTTGTCAACAGTGGGAAATCCAGTATGAAGCTTGATTATAAAACCAATCCATCAATGCGCATTATCGCCATCGGCGGACTTGCTCTTTCTCGTGGCCTTACCTTAAAGGGCCTTATGACAAGCTATTTCTATCGAAATACCAGCACTTTCGATGTATTAATGCAAATGGGCCGATGGTTTGGTTACCGTCCTAATTATGATGACCTATGCCAAATTTGGACAAGCCACACCAGTGCTCGTTGGTATGAGGAAATAACGAAATCCACGGAGGAATTAAAAGACGATATTCGTCAGATGTTCGAGGAAAAGATGACTCCGCAGGAATTTGGGCTCAAAGTACGTGATGAAAGTAACGAATTACAAATCACCGCGTACAATAAGATGCGCACATCATTCAAGCGAGTAGAGTATTTAACATATTGGGGTAGCCTTGTTGAAACGCCATATGCCAGCTTAATTGCCTCTCAAAATGCGAAAAATTTTGCTGCTGTTAAGACTATGGTTCAAAGGCTCTATGCTACCGGCTATCAAGCGGAAAGTATTGCTGACTCTAAGGATAAGCATAAGACAAAAGTTTTCTACGATGTCCCAGTCGACTTTATCACATATCTATTGTCTCAAATTGAGGTATCAAAATTTAATGCCAAGTTTAATACTAATACGATTCTGGAGTTTTTAAGCGATAATACTGGCCAAAAACTTGGGACATGGGATATATCCATACAAAGTGGATCTGGGGATGATAGTATAGATTATGGACACGGAGTAACAGTTTACAATGCGAATCGTGACATGATCATTACTAATAACCATATATGTTTTACAGGCCGTGGTACATTAGGCGGTCCTACCGATGGTTGTGTTGGCATTACATCAAAGCAGAGAGACAAAGCTAAAGAAGCCATGAAAGCGGCAAAGCTTGCTGCCAAAGAGCCTATAGGTAAAGGAATCCCTAGCAACACATGGTTTAAGTATATCTCTGAGAGAAACCCTTTGCTTATCATATACTCCATTAAGCATTCGGGAACGGGGACGGAGCGAAAACTTACTGATTATTTGACTGCTATTGGAGATGATCCCATTCTGGGTTTTGCCATCGGTTTCCCTGCGAATGGTAATGCCGATTCGGCGCAAAAAAAATACCGAGTAAATAAGACCTTCCAGCGACAAGTCATGGAAGAAGAATTCGAAGAATCAGAAGAAGAATAATGCTTATGGATATCGCTGTTGCATTTCGCGAACATACCGCTCCCGGATATTTTAAAAGAATCGGTGCCGAGTATCCGCTTGACATCTATATCGGCATCGATGATAATAACCACTATTGTCTGGAATTTCGTGGAGACTTTACACCTCAAACCGTAAAGGCATGCAACTCCATCGGAATACATCAGTTTGCGACACCCGAGTATAACAGTATTGTCTTTTTCTTGAAAGACCAGGAGATGTTTGATACTTTCTGCGTTTTTTGCAATGATATAATTGAAACGACAAAATCTACGACTGATGAAACTCTGGGCTATCGCCTTCTTGTGAATAGATTCTACTCATGGCGCAGAATGTTCCAGGGGAAGCCTAATAAACTTCAAGAACAGGATATAATGGGGCTGATTGGAGAATTGCTGTTTCTACGTGATTATATGATTCCAACATATGGAGAAGATATTGCGTTGCTCTCTTGGTCCGGCAGTGAACTAACACATAAAGATTTCTCCTTGAAGGATTGTTGGTATGAGGTGAAAGCAATCTCATCCGGGAAAGCGTCAGTTAGAATTTCCTCTTTGGAACAACTACAAAGCCCTATTGAAGGAGAATTAGCCGTATTTCAATTAGAAAAAATGAGCCCTGTCTATGATGGAATTACGCTAAACAAGTTGGCAAATGGTCTTTTGAATACAATGTCGAACGATTTTAATCGCGATTCTCTACTTAATAAGTTGGCTGATAACGATTTTGACTTCGATAGTGCGTATGACGAATATGTCTACGAGGTTACACTTGGAGAAAGATACCATGTGACGGCATCCTTCCCTAAGCTTACTACGCATGATGTTAGTGAAGCAATCTGTCGGGCACAATATGACATATTGCTCTCTGAAATTCAAGGATATAAAATAGATTGGGACTATGGAAATTGATGAATACAGAATAGAGTTCCTAAATCAACTTAGGAATGATGCGAGCCTCAACCAAAATGATGTTGATGACGAATTCATCAACACAACGGTTGAGATGTTGGAAGAGTTGGGAGAACTCTCCGATCCGTATCCATTCTCCTGTGATATGCGCGGTTTGCATGGAAGGGCGATGGCGTTTGATGCTTATGCATTTGATGATGCAGATAGCTCCATTGTGCTTCTTATCAGCGACTTCCAAAACAGTGTTGAAAAGACTACTCTTACCAATACGCGTATAGACGAGCTGTATAGCCGTATGCGCTACTTTATTGAGGAAGCATATGCAGGGAACATTCGCAAGTATTGTGATGATTCGGACCCAATAATTGATATCGCAAAAGAATTCAAGCGTCGTATAGGGGTGAATTCCCTCAATACGGAAGTGTTGAAATTCAAATTCTACATTATCACCAATTCGGTCCTCAGTTCTCAGGTTAAGAATGTTAAGAAAGAGGATGTCTTAGGCAGGCCTGTCGAACTTAATTTGTGGACAATGGAGCGTTTCTATCAGTCGATGCTCTCGTCCACGAACGAAACAATCCAGATAAGATGCCGTGACTATGGTATTTCCGGCATTCAATGTCTTAAAGCGAATCTGGGTAATAATAATGCCTATGATTCTTATATGGCAATCGTCCCGGGTGCCTTCCTTGCAAAAATCTACTTGGATCATGGCAGCCGTCTTCTTGAAGGAAATGTCCGTGCCTTCTTAAGTGTCCGTGGTAAGGTGAACAAGAAGATCCGCGAGACAATTATTGGTAAGCATCCCGAGAATTTTTTCACTTACAATAACGGAATTTCGGTTGTGGCTCATTCTATCGAACTATCCCCTGACAAGTCGAAGATTGTGGCTTTTAACAACTTCCAAATCATTAATGGTGGCCAAACAACTGCATCCCTTGCAAGTGCAAAAGTTAAAAAAGAAGTCTCAGACGAGAATCTGGATAAGATTTATGTGCCAATGAAACTCACCGTGTTGAATATAGAAAACGATATGACCGAGGATGAAGAGGCGAAATACCAAGATATCGTCCAGAAAATTTCGAAGAGTGCAAACTGCCAGAATCCCGTTTCTGATGCAGACTTCTTCTCTAATGATCCTTTCCATGTTACGATGGAAACACTATCGTTAAAGCACCTCGCTCCTCCGGTCAATGGAAGCCCTCACCAAACTACTTGGTATTACGAACGGTCGAAAGGCCGTTGGGAACAAGAGCAAATGAAAATGACGGATGCTCAGCGGGAAAAGTATAGGGCAAAAAATCCCAAGAATCAAGTAGTTAAAAAGGAAAAATTGGCCAAGTGCTTGAATACCATTTACATGAATCCGCACGTTGTTTGTGAGGGCTCGGCAAATAATATGAAGGCCTTTGCAAATACTATTGAACAGATGTACGAAAAGGATAAAGATAGTATCAATGAATTCTTCTTTAAGAAATCCATCGCATCTGTCATCTTGTTTGATTCCGTCGACAGGATTGTTAACAAAGCTCCATGGTACCCCAAGGGTGGTAATAAAGCCCAGATTGTTCCATATACAATTGCACGAATCATTTACGAAATCCCCAGTGGATATGAACTTGACTGGAAACGTATCTGGAACAAACAAATGCTTTATCCCGAACTGGTTCATCAAATCGAGATAGTAGCTGAACAGACACATTATTTCCTGCTGGATTCGGAAGGTGTTATTGTTCGAGAATATGCAAAGAAAGCAAGTACTTGGAAGAAATTTAGAGATGAATTTAAGATAGAACTCACGGATGAGTTTAAATCCTCTCTCATTAATGCTCTAGAGATGAAGGATGAAGCAAAAGCAGCGGCAAAAGCCCACCGCTTTAACAGTGACATTGAGCTTGAGGTTGGCGTATTTACAAAAGGTGCTGCTTATTGGATGCGCATGTATAATGATTTAGAGCGCGAACAACTTTTATCGCCTGGTGACAGAGATTTCGTCAAGTCAATTTCATCTTATATCAGTCGTGGCAGTCTTCCTACAAAGATGCAAATCAAACGTTTGTTTAAGATAATAACAAAAGCCGAGGACGAGGGCTATATTATGCCCGAATAATCATCTTAGAGTATTTATGAAAGAACACGGAACACGCCATTTGTTGGTTGACTTATTTGCAGGCTGTGGGGGCCTCAGTACCGGTATGGAGAATGCTGGTTTCACGCCATGGTTTGTGAATGAAATCGTTCCACAGTATTGTGATACCTATAAAGCAAATCACCAACTTCCGGAAGGGCATTGTTACGTTGGGGACATAAACGAACTAAATAATCATATTCAAGATTATAAAGGTTTTCTTCAAGGGATTGATCTTGTATGCGGAGGCCCGCCTTGTCAAGGATTCTCAACTGCAAATCGGCAAAGGATTATTGATGACCCCAGGAACAGTCTATATAGAGCATATCTGCAATTCTTACAATATGTGAGGCCGAAATTTTTCGTGATGGAGAACGTTGTAGGGATGGCTAAGAAGTTGCCTGAAATTAAAGAAGATTTTAGCAAATAT
>OHEU01001152.1_pt1 | contig 12271 bp, 17 predicted proteins | sample 1567341 | NCBI WGS metagenome assembly OHEU01 (sample SAMEA3879524, study PRJEB24766) | human gut metagenome | biome: human-associated habitat; feature: feces | place: USA | collected 1985/1987 | reverse complement strand
CAGACAACACACCGACGACACATCAACCGGCTATAATATAATCACAGTAAAGGGACTTAAGAAAGGGAATAAGGGTGGTAATTATGGAAAACAAAATCCTAACTTTGCTTGTGGCCTTAGAATCAAGCCAGTCAATTGGAAAATAAAGGACTACAATGAATACAACGCATTTCAATGATGAGGGTCTAATATTGTTACAGGCAGCAATATTAGAACAGGCCATACATGATTATAAAATAGAATTAAAGTGTGGTGGCGGACATAGGCTTGAAAAATGGTTTTTATCCGAATGGGGGCAAATGTTGTCAAGAGGTCACGGCGATGAAATTATAGAAAGGATTAGGCGAGAGGTGAATAATGATGTGAGAGACGAATTAAAAGTTGCATATTACGAAAACGGATATCCGAACACGCTTGAAGAACATTTAGAATAATGAAAGGAAACGTATCATGACTAACAGAGAAGCGATTGAATATATCGAACGAGAGTGTCATACATGCAAGGGGTTTTATGCCCCAGAAAATGAATGTATTGCTGTTCCACAGGATTGCTTTGAATCAAAGCGACTTGCCATTTCTGCCCTACAAGAACGAGAGGAACGGGAAAAAGGCTGTGAGTATTGCTGTGACGAAGATTGGAAGTATGGTCTTGACCACATATTTCCTGATTATAAATATTGTCCCATGTGTGGAAGAAAGTTAGGTGATAAAGAATGACCAGAGAAGAACAGTACAGAGAACTAATAGATATTATACATGACGGGAGTTATCATGAAGAAGAAACAGCACAGGATATATTGGACGCAGGTTATCGAAAAATACCTTGCGGAAAATGGGAATGGATAGTTGATGGTGACGAATGGGCAGGTTGGTGTTGTTCTTGCTGTAAAACGGCACTTAAAGATTCTACTATGACAATTGATTTTTTTAACTATTATGAGGAAGAACCTATTTTAAATTATTGTCCGAATTGCGGAGCGAGAATGAAAATAAACAGGTGACAACCGAATTGAAAAAACAAAATGAAATACTAAAAGAGGTAATAAACGATATGGCAGAATCCATCAACAATGCTATAGAAACTGAGAGGTGATGGTGTTATGACCTTAAAAGAATGTATCAAATTGTGGAAGGATGGTTGTGATTGAATGAAGTATATCAAACACATGATACCCGAAGAAATGTATGAATTCAAGTCACCATATTATATGGAGCCTATAGGTGTAACAATACACAACACTGCAAATGACGCACCAGCCATCAATGAGGCCAAATGTTTGCAAAACGACCCAAGTGAAGAACGAAGCTTCCACTTTGCGGTTGACGATTGTGAAGTTGTTCAAATATTACCATTAAACAGAACCGCATGGCACGCGGGGGACGGTCAAGGCGATGGTAATATGCGGACAATAGCAATAGAAATTTGTTATTCTAAGTCTGGAGGTGAAAGGTTTGAAAAGGCTGAACAGAACGCCGCCCGTTTATTAGCGCTGTTATCTTATTTCATATTTAGAAAGGAGGTTAAGGAAGTTACATACACACACCAACACTGGTCAGGCAAATATTGCCCACACAGGACATTAGATTTAGGTTTAGAAAGGTTTTTAAACATGGCAGAAGATTTATACAAGGAAATTGAAGAAAGGCAAAACAACATCATATCAAAACTCGCAAGTTTGGATGAGAGTTTGTCCTGTGCCTTAAGCGAAATACACGCATTGACCGACAATTTAGACAAAACGATGTATTGGCTAAAGCGACATGTAATACCCAAGGATGTCACACCCGAAAATTACGGGGAATTGGCCGAAGTTATAAACACATTGTATAAACAGGGTGTTATAGTCGGAGAGGGTGACGAAGTTTTGTCTATGAATTATGACACCGTAAGAGCAATTGTAATCTGCAAACGAATGATTGATAATTTAAAGAATGAGAGGTGAAAGGTTTGAAAAAGGATGAACAGAACGCCGCCCGTTTATTAGCGTTGTTGTCTTATTTCATATTTAGAAAGGAGGTTAAGGAAGTTGCATACACACAACACTGGTCAGGCAAATATTGCCCACACAGGACATTAGATTTAGATTTAGAAAGGCTTTTAAACATGGCAGAAGATTTATACAAGGAAATTGAAGAAAGGCAAAACAACACCATATCAAAGTTAACAAGCGTAGATGAGACATTAACCTATGTGTTAAGTGAAATGCTTAAACTGACTTACAATTTAGACTGCCTGATGTATTGGCTAAAGCGACATGTAATACCCAAGGATGTCACACCCGAAAATTACGGGAAAATGGCCGAAGTTATAAACACATTGCATAAACAGGGTGCAATCTGCAAACGAATGATTGATAATTTAAAGAATGAGGTAATAGAGTAATGAACGTATGTTTTTTTGGTGGAAGATTGGTTAAAGATTTTGAAAAAAGAGAGTGTGCAGACGGGTCTAATGTATTAACAAATTCATTAGCAATAAAAAAATCCCAAGATAAAACCGTATTTGTTGACATTGTGATATTCACAACAAAACTATGTGAAATAGCAGAAAAATACCTTAAAAAGGGTGACTACTGCGTGTATGAATGTGAATTGTCAATTAGTGAGAAAGATGGAAAGAAATATGTTAGCGCCGTGGTCAAAAACATCATATTCACACAAAACAATAAAAAGAAAGAGGGATAAGCCTCTTTCTTTTATATTACAGTCTGTGCCACGAAATTTGGTGCGGTAGTAGTAGCGCCAGAGCCTTTAACATAGCTAAAAAAAGCAAGAACCCCGGACGAATTAAACCCAATTTCAAACCACCTTTCGCTGTCAAGTGTTGGCGAATCCGAACTAGAAAGCTGTTTGAATATGGGAATACAAATACTTCTGCTTGGCAAAGCACTCCCAACCCAAGCCGCTATTCCATTAGCTAAAGTTTTCAGACTACTTGAAGTAAACACCTCATATCCACCGGATGGCAATTCGTCTTGTGAAATTGACCCATAAATAATCAACCCAGTTTTATCAAATCTAACAGTAACTTGAGTTAGAACAGCGGGGCCGCCATTTCCGGTTAATACAATCGGCGTGAATTCACTCGAAACCTTGCTATCCACATATGCCTTTGTGGCCGCCCGGTCTGACGGGCTTCCAGGCAATATTTCTGACGTAATTGTAACATAGGGTGTCACAAAACCCGTATTGAAATCGCTTTCAATTCTATTCACTCGTGTTGTGAGGGAAGAAATTGACGAACTGAACGAGGACACCTCGTCGCCAAGGTCATTAACCTGTGTTGCCAGCTGTTGCATGGTTTTCAATAAACCGTTAATTTGTGTTGTTTGCAGTTGGATTTTTTCCGCGTCAGCTTCCAGCGAATTGTTAATAGAAGCAATTTGAGAGTTGATGGAGGTGATAGCTTCCGAATTTGCGGCGATTAACGCTTCGTCCGCGTTAATCTTGTCAATTATTTCATTGACCTCATAACAGATTTTTGATAGTGCTTCGTAATAGCTCAGCGAATCGTCATACGTAGCAGGCAGTGTTTGATTCATAATTAGATTTAATTTTTGTAGCATAATTTACCCCCATAAAGTTATAAAATACTCATTGAATTCGTCTAACATGAGTGAATATATATTTTTTATTTCCTCTCTGAACAGTTTAATTGCCTTTAAATTGTCTTCACCACGAATCGTTTCAATGTGTTCTAACTCATAATTTTTTGTCACAGTTTGGTCACCAGTGTTTGAAGATGTAACAGTCCCCGTATTTGTGGTGGTTTGGGTGTTTGTCCTATCGTCCACGGTTGCCGTGCTTAAATAGTTCAAGTTTTTAACGTCTCTTAATGAGCCGTTAGGCGTGTCAGAATACGCACTTGTATAATCTTCTGAAGCTTTGGTTTCTGTGGATAGGTTGTTGGTTGTTGTGCCCCCGGTTGTGGTTTCAGTGCCGGTCACATCATTTATTGTGTCGGTATACCCGGGTGATGTTAAGAAGAAAGAAAATTCTTTCGTTGTTGATGAAGACAAGTCATTATAATATGGTATAATTTCTCTTAAATGATTATTTATCTCATATTTCCACCGCGCAAATGTTTCAAAACCAATCTCATGAAATGCGAAGTGGTTTAAAAACAGTCTTTCAAAGGTGGTTATGGACAGAGGTCTGTCAAGAGACAAATCGCCGTCAAATATCAGTGGTAAAGCTTTTGGTATGTCTTTTTTAAGCTGTGTTAATGACGTGTCTGTCGACCCAGCAAGCGAGCCAATTATGAATCGTAGCTCTGTTGTGTATTTTGACAATCACCATCACCCCCATAATTATATTCAACGTCAACATTCAATCCAAACATTTTATTTATTTTTTCACATGCTTGTTTTCGCATTGATATAAAGGACGTTCTGCTCGCCAGCACACCACCCATCTGGCGTTGAACCTCGTCGGTTATCATGCGCTCCTTTTTCGTTTCACTAATGTTTGGAACGCCTAAAAACGTGAGAGCCTCATTCCATATTTTCGTTTTCAGTTCATACAATTCAGGGGAAACAAACGGCGCACCCAAAGACATTGAAGATATAGAATCGTCTTTAAATTCATCTTCTTTGAATATGACGGGCACATTTCCATCATAATTTTTATAAGCGTTTAAAACACTCAACTGTTGTTTTTTATTCGCTTTAAGTGCTATTGGGGTCTTTTGGGTGTTGATATTTATTTGAATTGTAACGTCTATGTTGGCCAATTTTTTTGAAAAATTTAAAATGTGCTGTACAGACGGCGTTCTAATATAGTTATTAAACACGATTACACTGTTTTTAATTGTCAGGTTTTTATTATATCCGTTAGTGGCATATGCTCTGCGCTTAATTGGCACATTATACACATTCCATGACCCAGAAATAGCGGTATTCAGGGAAAGAAGACCCATGACATCATCTACAAAGACAACAGCTTGGCCCTTTTCAAACAAAGCCAATTCTAAAAATCGTGTGTCAATTGAATCCGGGAATCCAGTCCATTTGAAACGCGAAACTGCTATATCGGTCAATCGTTCCACATAGTAATTATATGTTGTGGTCGTGTCTACTATAGAACCATAGAATCGTTTTCTCTCGTTTCTTGGAAGTGATATATTTTTCATGATTATACCCCGTTATATTGTGAATAATCGCCGAAGGTTGCCGTAGACTTCCAAAACGTCATACCCCGGTCAAGCGCTTCTTCAAACACGCGCTTTGTGTCGGCGGGAGCCGAACCCGTCACATGAATGTTTGAGGTTTGAACATAGTTAAAGGCCGGTCGGCTTGATATGTTAGGTCGTTTAATGGTGTTAGTTGCATAGCCAAAACGAGTGAAATAATCGTCAACACTCTTTGCGGCAGAATAACGAATTGAGCAGTTATAAAAATTAAAAACTCCGTCTTGGTATTTGGTGATGAACGACATACCACTGCCCGACGACACATTTAGCGGGGGAGCGTTCATCAAATCGGCCACATTGGCCAGCGTATCGGCCAGCCCGGAAACACCACCAATTATTTTACCTGCGGATGTGGGGTCCCCCGCAATAGCACCAATACCTCCACTTAACACAGACAACGTGTCTTTAAGAACACCAAGGCCAAATCTGTTTTTAGAAGTTGCCCAGTAGTTTAAATATGCGGGGGTGTTTATAGCCGGGTAAGGAACGCCTGTATATATCATCTGTGTGTCTTCATCGTTTAACCCGTTGTAATTGTCCGCGACAAGTCTGAGTGCAGTTTCGGGAAATGAGACATATTGAACGGTAAACCCTATCCTTGAAGTATTTGCACTTTCTTCAAATTTAAAGTCATGTGATACACCATCATTAGACAAAACTCTTGCGAATGAATAAGGGTATGTACGAAGTTTATTATTTTTAGGGGTGTACCCGTCAAGGTCTGTCGGGTTGTAAACACCATAATCTGTTTTAATCGGCGCATAATATAAAAACACCGATATAATAGAATCTACGCCGTTTTCTGAAATATAATTGTTTATCTTTTCGGCGATTTGTGTGTATGTATAGGTTGATAGGTACCATCTCGTAAGGTAAGCATTTGTAAACACGCCATCTATGGTGGTTCCTGCTGGTTGTGCACCGCTTAGAGTTTTAGAAGACAACATTCCAACACCATCAGGTTGTGGGCTCACTTTCCCAACGCTTGTATATCTGTAATCTGTGATGTTAAACGATTCAGGCATTAAATTGGAATATAGTTCATCACCAACGCTATGCTCTCTAAGTACCAACCCCGGTTGAATGGTCATATCAAAAAACCATGTCTGAATTTCATCTAATTCTAATGTTAATTCGGTTGTGGCGTTGCTCAACATGGTTCGATTAGTGATAAACGCATAAAACCACTTCGACGTATAACTACTATTCTGAAACATCACATAATTGCAGTCGTTTAACAAATCAACAGGGATATTGACCTTAATCGAATTATTAAATGAACGAACATAGTTTTGGTCGTCAAGGGTGAATGAAAATGTTCCTAAACTTCCAAGCGTTGTATTTGGTTTAACTTTCGCGCTGAAATAACTGGTCTGTGCAGACACACTCGAAAAATAGAGCGTGTCTGCATAACCAGTTGAAAGAGGAACATTCCTCAATATTTTTATAATTGAATTAGGTGCGATATACATTATTGTACGGTAATTGTTGCTGTTCCTTTTTTACTCGGGTTAAAGGTTGAAGTAGCGGTGATGACAACACTCGACCCTGAAAAGTCAGACGCGATTGTTACAAAGCCACGTGAATCCACGGTAGCCTTCGCATTGGCAGATGACCACGTAACACGTTGTGGAGCAAAGTTAGTTGTTTTAACGGTGGCGGTTAACTGCACGCTTCCGCCCTTGGCCACAGTCGCCGTTGACGGTGAAACGGTCACGGTGGTAACAGCGGGGGTTCCGGTGGTAAATACGGCCGCGTTCGCAAAGGGCGACACGCTCATTACTTTCCACGTGTGCAGGAAATAATTCCAATACAGCCCCTTGCCGTTATAGTTTTCAGTAAATTGCATCATCTGGTCATACACCATAAACCAGTTTTTATCTACAATGACAGCCGGTATTGAATTGAGGTTTTCCAAGTCACTTAACCCTATTTCCTCATATGCCGGGTCATCATAAAACAATTCATTGAGACGTGCGGTGTCCAAGTTCCCAAAACCATCAACCAAAATAACATGGCCCATAAATTCGGCCTTATCCATATTGAAAGCCGTGGCCAGCACTTCAACGTTCATCTGGCTTTCAGTGGCGGTGTCGATAATGAGATATTGGTCATCTTTAAGAGTTGAAGTATAAACACCAGCAACATTATGTTTGTTGGAATAAAAGGTCAAATCGTTGCTAATTGACTTAAAAGCAACAACGTTTTCGCTAATCGTCCCACTAACACCAATAATTTCCATTTGGCCGTTAATAATGGCTTTTGCAATTAGATATTTCATGGTTTGGTATTCATCATAATTCATTGATGTATATAATGAATCGGTGATTTTTGCTATTAAGTCAGATATCCCCTCCCACGATAAAAACGCGGAACGCAACTGGTCATTTTGAATTGTTACAGGGTAAACCTTCTTATAGTTTACAACATGAAACGCGCTTTTCACATCCGGAATGTTGCGCGTATAAATCGTTGCTTCCGAATCTTCGGGGTTGTAATTCTGGACGTTGGCAATATTTACGAATAATTCCTCGACGGTCTCGCCGAACTCCATAACGCCCTTTTTAAATACAGACCACGGATTTTGATATGATTTAGACGTGACAATAACAAGGCCGATTCTTCCAATGAGCGCGTTTAAAAACTCGTTTTGAAGTGCGGGGTAGTCCATAATAATGGCGCCAATACCACGAATTGAATCGCCGTCCTCTGTCGCGTATGGCACATAGTTTCTATAGTCTATGGTTGCCGAATTTCTAATCGCATTTAAAATATTCACACTGGAATTAGTGAGTGTTACAGGCTGGGGAACATTTGCCATTATTTGTCACCTCTTTCTTCAAATAAATCATCAATTTTAATTGTTTCAGTTTCCTCAATTTTTTCGCCCTCATCATCAACATTAGGACTTCCAAATCTTTCAATATACCTTTTTCTCCACTTCTTTTCAACCTCTTCAACGTCACCGCTTGCGCGCGATAATTCGTCGAAAGTGTCTGAAATGTCTTCCACAATTTTAACCTTTTCTTCGGTCAACTCTCCCTCGTCAAAAATCGCAGAAAGTCTGGACAAAATGTCTTCTTTACTTGTCTTCATTGTTTATCCTTTCTAATAAAATATTTATAACATTTGTGTTGTTGTTGATTGCTTCTGTAAGCTCCTCAACCTCTTTTCGGTGACTATCTATCAGCTTATTCACATAATATAGCAACACACAGCACATAGCGACGGGAAAGCCTGCTGTGTTTATTAAAGTGATAATGTTTTCCATCAAACCCTCCTTTCTTATATTATATCACAAAACTTTTTCATGTCAACCCTTGACATATATTTATCTTGTGTTATAATAAAGTATGACATTTTATAATGGAAATAAGTTATTAAATACAAAAGACCTAAATAAAAACACCCCGGAAATATTTATTGTCACATCAAACAGAAGTGCAGGGAAAACAACGTTTTTCAATAAGCATGTGATTGATAATTTTAAGCGTGACGGGTCTCAATTTGTTGTACTTTATAGAACAGGTTATGAATTGTCAGATGCGCATATTGCGTTTTGGAACGACATTCACGACTTATATTTTCCATATGATGAAATGACATCAAAACCATACGCCAAGGGATTGTATTATTCACTGCTGTTGAATGGTGAAACATGCGGCTTCGCCCTTTCAATCAATCAAGCAACAAAATTAAAAAATCGTTCCCATGTCTTTAAAAACGTGACAACGATATTATTCGATGAATTTCAAGAAGAATATGACAACTACCTACCCGGCGAAGTGGAAAAGGTAAGAAGCATTCACACATCAATTGCAAGAAGGGCGGGCGAGCCGTCAAGATATGTAAAGCTTGTTCTAATTGGCAACACTTTGAATCTATTAAACCCCTATTATTCTGCCCTACACATCACAGAAAGAATAAGGCCAAACACAAAATTTCTTCGTGGTAATGGTTGGGTGTGCGAATTTAATTTTAATTCCGGGGCAGCAAATTCTCTGAAAAATTCTACCTTTAACTCTGCCTTTGACGATGAATACAGTAAATATGAATCAGAGGGTGTATATCTTAATAATTCAGTGGCACTCATTGATAAACCGTCTGGAAAAAATTCTTACTTGCTAACAATAAATTATAAGGGTGAAACATTCGGGGTTTTCTTTTATTACGACCTTAATATCATTTATATATCGCAAAAATACGACAAAAATTGTAATGATATATTAGATTATACAAATCCATATCTAAATTGTTCTACCAAGCATAAGATGATGAGGGATTTTTTCCATCGTGGTTTAATAAGGTTTTCAAACATTGGCGTAAAAGAAAAAATTTTAAGTGCATTATCAATTCGTTAATATCGCCGTGTATTTTGTTGGGTGCTAAACCTTAAATGGTTCCAATAAATTCTCGTTTAGCAAACGTGCGCGGTGCTATTATAAAGGGCGGTTATACCGCCCTTATTTTATATGTTGTTTCTGATAATATCACGCCACCCCTTATTCGTTTGGGAACCAATTTTCCCGGTATTTCCAATCCAACCTTAAAATCTGTTAGATTTCGTTTAACATTTACAAATTCGCGCTCTTCGTCGCTTAATGGTTCTTGTATGTCACCGGTTAAAGACATTTTCATTAACTCTTTTCCCCTTTCATTTAGACCGGCACATTTTATTTCCATCTTATCCCCAACCTCAATATAACATTTGGGTCTCACAAAAATTGCCTTGTCCCAATCCGCTTCAATTTTCCAGTGTAAAAGTTTTTTATCATCAACTTCTATGTTTTTGTATTCCCCCTCTAACAAATGGCACGAATCTGTGTCACTATAACAAAACAAATCATAATTATCTTGTGCGTGAGTAATTGTGAAATTGCGTGCGTATGCGGTTATTGCGGAGCCTATCGCTATGTATTCGGGTTCCTTGTCTTCCCCTTTAACAACATCATATTTTACTACACCGTCGTCAAGGTGTGGTATTTTGTGGTCGCGCCGTCCATTTGCAGCAGTCTTACCATATAACGAATTTAAAAATAGCTTTGCAATTGTTCTGCGACCACCATCATATTTAATTTTTTCATTAACCCATTTATCAACATACTCATCAAATATCCCCGACTTCGCGTAAAAATAACAGCCGTATAACACTTCCTCATATATAACATTATAATGCTTGTGAAATAATTCATAATCTGTCATTGTCATAACACACTCAAAATAGACTGGCTCCTCTTCACCATCAACTTCCACAGTATCAATCTCAGCCCCTTTATAGCGATAGTCGCTTGATGTTAACCATTTAACACCGCCGTACCTCATACTCCCACCGCTCGCCACTGTGGGTAAATAACCTTCTTTAAGTTTAAATTTGACCCTTATTTTTACAAAATAATACATCGATGAATTTTTTACTTTGGATGGTGTCTCACCCTCGAAAAAAAAGGGCTTACATACAGGATAAACACACCCCGAACAACTGTGCATTACACTCGGATATAAGCTATTAACGTCAAATGTTTTCCCTTTACCAACCTCTCGTCCCTGTATTTTGGGATTAACATAACACCACCCACCTTTGTAGCTTTTTCGTATAAATTCGTCGGCGTTTTTTTCGTCAAAATAGTCTGGTGTTTCAATTTCTTCTAAATTCGGGAACCACTCGCGATAATCTCTACCATAAAATGTTTTTTTAAATTCACTTAGGGCTGCTGATGATATTGTCGTCTTGGTGGTCACACCAAACATATGTTGTAAGCTTTCAGCTAATACCAACAAGTCATTTTTCAAATAGTGTTCCTCGCGTTCTGTAATCACCCCACCCGCCTTTCTAAACCCTCTATATTCAATCGTGCTTTTTCGGTGTGATGTATTAAAGGCCACGCCCATAGTCTCAATTGATAACGGTATCAGCTTGAGTGAATCTCGAATTGATATTATATTTTTGGGTGTGGTTATTGTGATGTTAAACCACAATCCCGCGTCCGATATCACACATTTAAAACTCTTTTTCTTTTTGCGGTCCCCCTCGTAATATTTGTATTTCAATTCATTCAGTAAATATGAAACATAAAATTCACCATCAAATCGTAAATTGTGGTAATATATAACAACGTCTTCACCAATGTTTTCAAGATATGAAAATGTTTTACCGATAGTGTTATGAATAACACAGCTTAAATCTGATATGTTGCAAATACCACTAGCCCACACATCTGTGCGTTCTTGTCCGTCATACACAGTGGTTTCAAAATCTCCAACAAATGTCATAATTCCACCCCATACTAATTATTGTGGAAGCAACTCTAATATTTTTCTTAAAAACCTTTCAACACTCCGCGTATATGATTGGGCGTCTGTTTCGTTGTATAATTCGTCGGCTGTTATTGTTTCGCCCGCTTTTTCTGCTTCATCTATTAACCGCCCTGCATTTTCATTGCCATATACCCCTGCAATACCCTCAAAAAACTCAAGCAAGGTAGGGGCACCCTCTGCCTTACGATTAGACGTTGCCTCAAAATCTCTTATATATGAAATTGTGTTAAAATAAATCAACTCATAAATGTTCGGTGGTGTCTGTGGTGACGGCTTTGTTTTAACCCCGAACGACTTGCCACGTGCATATAAACCCGGATAAACATCGCCTGTTTGTGGGTTAGGTTTAAAGGATTGCGCGTATATGTATAATGTGTCGTATTTTGCAGGTAACTTGATGTTCTCAGGGACGACATAACCAGACTTTCTAAGTCTTGATATGGTCTTCTTATATTTTTTTAATACCTCGCCCTTTGCGCGACCTCTTGACCGACCAAGCTTAACATATGTTTCAACATACTTTTTTGCCTGTTTCTCACTTATGTTTTCTGGGTATGGTATGTCACCGTATTTCTTTGCATATTTGTCTAAACTAATCATATCAATCCTAACCCCACACTATAACCAACCAAATAACATATTGTTGACAGCGCCAACATTATTAGTATCATTGCGTATAATGTTCTATCCATTATTCTTCACTCCTTCGTTCCCTTTACTGTGATTATATTATAGCCGGTTGATGTGTCGTCGGTGTGTTGTCTG
>OHEU01001135.1_pt1 | contig 12437 bp, 10 predicted proteins | sample 1567341 | NCBI WGS metagenome assembly OHEU01 (sample SAMEA3879524, study PRJEB24766) | human gut metagenome | biome: human-associated habitat; feature: feces | place: USA | collected 1985/1987 | reverse complement strand
CGGTGACCCTGTACGATAACAATGTGGAGATCATCTGGCTGGTGGTGGCCATCTCGGCCATTATGCTGTACAAATTCTACGGCGACATTTTGCAGCAGGTGGACGGCCTGACCGAGCTGGGCAACCGGTGGAGCTTTGAGGATCACCTCAAGCGGTACCGCGGTGCCGGTGTGATCCTGTTTTTTGATGTGGATCACTTCAAGATGATCAACGACACCTACGGCCACGACTGGGGCGACCAGTACATCCGCCGCACCGGCCAGTGCCTGCGGGACAATACCCCCGCCGGGACGGTCTGCGCACGCCTTTCCGGCGATGAGTTCCTTGTGCTGTTCCACGGCTACCGCAGCCGGGACGCAGTGCGGGAAAAGATCGACTGCCTGACGAAGGCCATGCAGCAGAGCGTGGCGCTGCTGCCCAGCGGCAACGCTTTGCACATCAGCCTTTCCGGCGGCATTGCGTGGTACCCGGACGATGGGCAGGACTGGGAGACCTTGAAAAAATACGCCGACTTTGCCATGTATCAGGTCAAGCACGCGGATAAAGGCCGGGTGGAGGAGTTCGACATCGGGGTGTACAACCGCGAAGCCTACGCCGAGCGCACCCGCCGGGAGTTCCGGCAGCTGCTCAGCAATGCGCAGGTGTTCTACTGCTTCCAGCCCATCTTCTCGGCGCGCAGCGGCAGGGTAGTCGCCTACGAGGCGCTGATGCGCTCCGACCTGCCCACCCTGCGCTCCCCGGCCACCATCATGAAGCTGGCGCGGGAGCAGGGGGCACTGTACGAGATCGAGCGCCTCACCTTTACCAAGGCGCTGGAGACCTTCGACAGCCTGTGCCGGGCGGGCAGTGTGTCCGGGGATGCCATGCTCTTTGTCAACTCCATCGCCAGCACCTGCCTGACGCAGGCGGATGTTGATTATATAGACAGCCGCTGGCATGAGTTGCGCCGTCGCATGGTCATTGAGATCACCGAAGAGGAAGCCATCGACTACGAAGCACTGGAGAGAAAGCGCGACGATCCGGGCTCTTCCGGGATGTTTGCACTGGACGATTACGGCAGCGGCTATTCCAACGAGAATACGCTATTGCAGCTTGCACCCCGGTTCGTCAAGGTGGATATTACCATCATCCGTGGCATCGACACCTCGCCGGACAAGCAGCAGATCCTGCGCAATATGGTGGCCTACGCCCACCCCCGCAGCATGAAGATCGTTGCCGAGGGCGTGGAGACCGCCGCCGAGCTGTGCACGGTCATCGAGCTGGGCGCAGACCTTTTGCAGGGCTATTTTCTGGCACGCCCGGCCATTGTGCCGGGAGCGATCGCGCCGGAAGCAGCGGGGATCATCCAGGAGTTGCAGCGCCGGAAAAAAGACTGAAATATATGCCCTCCCGGGCGCTGCGGCGCTGGGAGGGTTTTTGCAACGGAGGTAAAAAGATATGGTTCAGGTGGATCTCATCACCGGCTTTTTGGGCGCAGGCAAGACCACCTTTCTGCGCCGCTATGTGCGGTATCTGGTACAGCAGGGACATAAGGTGTGTATTCTGGAAAACGACTTTGGCGCGGTGAACGTGGACGCCATGCTGGTGCAGGAGGTGCTGGGCCCCGGCTGCGATGTGGAGACCATCAGCGGCGGCTGCGACTGCGACACCCACCAGCGCCGGATGCGCACCAAACTCATCGCCATGGCCATGCGCGGCTTTGACCGGGTGGTGGTGGAGCCCAGCGGCATCTTTGATGTGGACGAGTTTTTCGATATCCTGCGGGACGACCCGCTGGACCGGTGGTATCAGCTGGGCAGCGTCATCGCCATCGTGGACGCCCTTCTGCCGGAAACGCTTTCGCCGCAGGCAGAGTACCTGCTGGCGTCCGAGACCATGAACGCGGGCTGCGTGCTGCTGAGCCGCGCCCAGCTGGCAGCGCCCGCCCAGTGCGCCGCCGCCGCTGCCCACCTGGAGCGTGCACTGGAAGCCGCAAAATCTTCCCGCCGCTTTGCGCCGGGGGAGATCCTTGCCAAGGACTGGGACGCCCTGACCGATGCCGACCTTGCCGCCCTTGCCGCCTGCGGCTACCGGCAGGCCAGCTGCGAAAAGCTGCATTTTGACCAGCACGCGGCCTTTACCTCCCTTTGCTTTCTGGAACTGCACCTCACCCCACAGCAGCTGCAGACCGCCGCACAGCGGCTGTTCGCAGCGCCCGAGTGCGGGCAGGTGCTGCGGGTCAAGGGCTTTGCGCCCGCCCCGGCAGGCGGCTGGCTGGAGCTGAACGCCACCGCCGCCGGCTGCACCCTTGCGCCCATCCCGCAGGGGCAGGAGGTAGTCATCGTCATCGGCGAGGGGCTGGATAAAGCCGCCATTGAAGCAAACCTGAAGGGGTGAAAGGCAGTTTTCCCCTATAACAAAACACATTGTGGAAAAACAGGAGGGAGCATCATGCAGGAAGTACGCGCAGCCGTTATTGGCACCGGGGTCATGGGGCGCAAGTATGCCCAGATGATCGCAGAAGGAAAGGCGGGCGCATTGCGCCTGACCGCCGTGGTCTGCCGCAGCGCCGGGGCGCAGCAGTGGGCAAAGGATACCCTGCCGGATACGGTGCGGGTGTGCCCCAGCGCCGAGGCGCTGTACGATTATGCAGAAGAGTTTGACGCCGTGCTGGTAGTCACCCCGCACAAGACCCACCCGGAACTGGTGATGCAGGCTTTTGCCCACGGCAAGCACGTTCTGTGCGACAAGCCCAGTGCAAACGCGCTGGCACCGGCACTGAAAATGAACCGCGCCGCCGAAAAAAGCGGCCTTGTTTTCGCCATGATGTTCCATCAGCGCCGCTACAAAAAGTATATGCGGCTTAAAAAATTACTGGATGATGGGACATTGGGCGAGATCAAGCGGGTGCAGCTGGAAAACAGCCGCTACTTCCGCACATGGATGTACCACCGCTCCGGCAGCTGGCGTTCCAGCTGGGCAGGAGAGGGCGGCGGTGCGCTGCTCAATCAGGGTCAGCACATTCTGGACATCTGGCAGTGGCTGTTCGGGATGCCGACTAGTATTTATGCTGTGATACCCTACGGGAAGTATAACGATTTTATGGTGGACGATGAAGCCACCCTGCTGATGGAGTACCCGCAGCAGCGCACCGCCATCTTTATTCTTTCCACCGGCGAGGGCAGCTACACCGAGCGGTTGGAGATCGTGGGCACCAAGGGCACCGCCCTGCTGGAAAAGGACACCCTCACCCTGCACACCTACACGCCGGACACCGAGACCTACCGCCGTACCGCCGACTGCACCGAGCGCCAGCAGCTTACCGAGACCACCACCACCGAGCAGTTCGCGCCGCAGGCAGAGCCTTACCCGGAGATGCTGGCAAACTTTGCGGACGCCATCCTGCACGGCACGCCCCTGACCGCTCCCGGCGTGGAGGGCGTGCGGGCGCTGGAATTGACCGATGCGGCTTACCTGTCCGCATGGCTGGGGGAGAAGCTTACCCTGCCGCTGGACGCAGACCGGTTTGAACAGGAACTGCAAAAGCATATTCAGGAGGAACAGAAAAATGGCTAAGCTGCGGTTTGTAGTAGTAGGCTCCGGCTGGCGGTCGCTGTTTTACTGGCGTATCGCGCAGGCGCTGCCGGAGCGGTTCGCGCTGTGCGCCATGCTTTGCCGCACCGAGGAAAAGGCCGAAAAAATGCACCGGGAGTACGGCGTGCCGGTAAGCACCTCGGCGGAGCAGTGCATTGCCCTGCACCCGGATTTCGTGGTGGTGGCAGTGAATAAAGCGTCCATCGCCGCCGTCAGCACCGAATGGCTTGCCCGGGGCTTTGCCGTGCTGTGCGAGACCCCGGCGGCGCTGGAGGAGGACGCATTGCGCGCCCTCTGGCAGCTGCACCGGCAGGGCGCAAAGCTGCAGGTTGCAGAACAGTACTGGCTGTACCCCACGCTGGCAAAACGGCTGGCAGCAGTGCGCAGCGGCGCACTGGGCACGCCGCAGTTTGCCCGGCTGTCGGTGGCGCACGGCTACCACGCGGTCAGTCTGGCGCGGCAGTTCCTGAACGCCGGCCAGCAGCCGGTGCGGGTGACCGGACGCAGCTGGACGGAAAAGATCATCGAAACGGATTCCCGCTGGGGCGCGGTGCATAACGGCGCACTGGTGGAAAAGACCTTGCAGCAGCACACGCTGGAATTTGCGGGCGGCGGCACAGCGTTTCTGGATTTTAACGGCGTGCAGTACCACTCCTATCTGCGCAGCACCCACACCAGTGTGCAGGGAGAGCGTGGCGAAGTGTTCGACGACACCCTGCGCTGTCTGGATGCCGCCGGGGAGCCGGTGTGCCGTCAACTGACCCCGCTGCCCGACCCGCTGGCAGCAACCGCCGCGCAGGCGGGGCTTAACGAGGACGAGACCGCCATCGCCTGTTTTCTGGACAGAATGCAGGGCTATCTTGCCGGCGGGGCAGAGGTGTATCCGCTGGCAGACGCCTTGCAGGACGCCTACCTTGCCCTGCTGATGGAGCGTTCCCTTGCCGCCGGTCAGCCGCTGGAAAGCACCCCGCAGCCGTGGAATACAGAAGAACGATAAAAAAGGCTCAGGAGCACCTGTCGGCGCTTCTGAGCCTCTTTTCACGATTGGAGCCGTGACGGCAAACAGCCAGTTCTCCGTAGCAGCCCTTTCCGTGAAAACGGGACAGCGGAGCGTCCGCAGACGCTCCGCTGTCCCAAAATTATAAATGTTTTTCCGCTAAAAATGCCCAAAGCAACGCGGAGGGCATTCAAATCGTTATACCCTCAAAAGGAGCGTAGGATCACATCAGGTCGATCAGCGCTTCCACCTCGTCCATGCGGGTGGCCCAGCTGGTGGCGATGCGCACCACGGTGTGAGTGTCGTCGAACTTCTCCCAGAAGCCGAACTTTGCCTTGCCTTCCAGCGCAGCCAGCTGGGCGTTTTCCAGTACAAGGAAGATCTGGTTGGTGGGGGAGTCCATAAAGAAGCGATAGCCCTTTGCCGCAAAACCGGCCTTCAGGCGGTTGGCGGTGGCAATGGCGTTTTTGCTGATGGAGAAATACAGGCCATCGGTGAACAGCACGTCAAACTGGATGCCCAGCAGCCGCCCCTTTGCCAGCAGTGCGCCCTGCTGCTTGACCATGGTCATAAAGTGCGCCGGTGCGCCGTGGGGGAACACCACAGCCTCGCCGCACAGCGCACCCACCTTGGTGCCGCCGATGTAGAACACATCGGTCAGCCGGGCAAGGTCGGCCAGCGTCACGTCCGTGCCCTCGGCAGCCAGACCATAGCCCAGCCGTGCACCATCGAGGAACAGCGGCATCTTGTACTCCTGACACACAGCGTGCAGAGCTTCCAGCTCCGCCTTGGTGTACAGGGTGCCATACTCGGTGGGGTGGGAGATGTACACCATGCCGGGGAACACCATGTGGTCGTGGTTGTCATCGGCGTAGAAGGTGGCTACCAGCGCCCGCAGCTCGGCAGCGTCCAGCTTGCCGTTGTGCTGGGGCAGGGTGATGACCTTGTGGCCGGTGTACTCGATGGCACCTGCCTCGTGCCCGGCTACATGACCGGTGGCAGCAGCCACTACGCCCTGCCACCGCTGCAGCATGGACGCGATGACGATGGCGTTGCTCTGGGTGCCGCCGGAGATGAACTGCACATCGGCCTCCGGGCAGGCGCAGGCGGCGCGGATCTTCTCGCGGGCGCTGGCGCAGTAGGGGTCGGTGCCGTAGCCGGAGACCTTTTCAAAGTTGGTCTCGGTCAGCTTTTGCAGAATGGCGGGGTGTGCACCCTCGCAGTAGTCGTTTTCAAAATACAGCATGGCAAAACGCTCCTCTATATAATTGTAAGAAAACAGTGCCTCTATTCTACATCGCCGTGTAAACCCTGTCAAACCCAAAACCGTGCACGGCACACGCAAGGCACCGCAATGCGTCTGCAAATGCCGCAAAAACGCCTGCACAGCGCAGCCGCGCTGTCTGCAAAAAATGCGAAAGTATGATCCTTTCCAAAAAGATGAAAAGTTTTTCAAAAAAGTGCTTGACAATTCTGCTGCATCTGGTATAATAACTATCGTTCCCGGCGCCACGGCGCAGGAACACAACAGAATATGCGGATATGGCGGAATTGGCAGACGCGTTAGATTCAGGTTCTAATCGGGGCAACTCGGTGGAGGTTCAAGTCCTCTTATCCGCACCAAACAATGAAAATCCGAACCTTTTCTCAATAGGAGAAGGGTTCGGATTTTTTGTTTTCTTCGGAAATGAAAATTCAGGCTCTTCCCTGACGGCCGTGTGTCCGAAACCTTATCAAAAGAAAGACCGTATCACGAAGGTCACAACTGTAAAGGTGCCGTAAGGTAGAAAGGACACGAGTATGAAGTACGATGAAAGAACCTGCAAATTCAACATGGACACCGGCTGCGTGGAGCTGCTGCTCCGGGATGGAAGAAAAATTTCCATCGACTGCACCGGGGTCGAGGATGCGTTGGATGTGACCATGGCGCAGAGGTCGGAGTTGGATTACCTCATCTACAATGATCCGCTGAGCTACGCGGATTTGATTCTGAATGGTAACCCGGAGGAATATTTGAAGAATGTGGTCGGAGGTCATGGATCAGAGGATTTATCGTTTAGAGATTAACTCGATATAAGGAACAAGCCCACAGGTCTGCCGTATTTTTATGCGGTCTATCCTGTGGGCTTGTTTGCTATTATCGACTCATGATTGAATTTGAAATTTCAAGCACGACCGTATCATGTTTATAGGTGGTAACAACCATCGGCAGGCCTCCAGCCTTCAAAACTTATGCAGACGTTTGATTTTCGTATCGTTTAAGCCAGAGGAAAAAGCCTATATTGAGCAGAATGCCCACTGCGGTGGAGGTGGGTGCGGACAGACCGATCATAGTCAGGCTGGCATTAGGCTGGATGCTCATAATATATGCCATGGGAAGGCGCACCAGCAAAGTCTGCACCAGCCCCTGTACCATGACCCAGAGCGTTTTGTCGTTACCGTTGAAGTAACCCACCATGCTGAACAGGATGGCGGTGGCGATGGTCTCGGGCGCAAAGCCCTTGAGGTAGGCGTAGCCGTTGGCAATAACCGCGGCATCTGCCGTAAACAGACCGGAGAGAACGTCACCCTTGCACCACACCAGTGCAAATACGACGCAGCCGAACACCAGACCGATGCCAATGCCGGTGAGCATGGACTGCTCGGCGCGTTTTTTATTGCCAGCACCCACGTTCTGGGACACAAAGGATGCCATGGACTGCATCAGAGAACTGGGGATCAGCATGGCAAAATTAACGATCTTGCACGCCACACCGTAGCCGGAAGATGCCTCCAGCCCCAACCGGTTGACGAAGGCGCAGAGCGCCAGAAAGGAAAGCTGGGTCAAAAACTCCTGCAAAGCCAGCGGCAGACCGATGCCCAGAAATTTTTTGCACTGGGGGTTCGGCTTGAAATCAGAGCGATGGATTTTGAAGGGCAGCTCCTTCTTCAGCAGCATTGCGATTGCACAGATTACGCTGACGGCTTGTGCTGCTACCGTAGCAATGGCGGCACCGGCAGCATCCAGATGAAAACCAGCCACCAGCACCAGATCGCCAATAACATTCACAATGCACGCCACCAGCACAAAGATCAGCGGAGAGCGGCTGTCGCCCAGACCGCGGAAAAGAGCCGAGAGCATATTATAGGCTACAATAAAGAAGATGCCGCTGCCGCAAATGCGCACATAGCTGGCGGTCAGGTCCAGGGCTTCGGCAGGAGCCTGCATCAGACTGGAAATAAGCCGTGCAAAAAACACCAGCACCACGAACAGTGCAGCTGCCAGAAGGGTGAACACAACAGCTGCCCCGCCAATGACTTGCCCGATGTACTGCGGTCGTTTTTCGCCCAGATAGCGGGCAATGAGCACTGTGACACCCATGGCAAGCTGGGTGACAACAAAGGTGACGAGGTTGAGTACCTGACTACCGGTGGAAACCGCAGACAAGCCTGAAGTGGAGCCAAAGCGCCCCACTACCAGAAGATCTACTGCGCCGTAAGCGGCCTGCAGCACCAGCGCACCCAGAATGGGCAGCATGAAAAAGGCGAGCTTTGGCAAAATGCGGCCTTGGGTAAAATCGGTCTTATCGTTTTTCAAGAGAATCTTTCCTTTCGCACATAATAGCATAGAATTTTTCCAGCGTTTGGATGGTGCACGCTGCATCCTCCTCGGAAATGCCGTCCAGATACGGGAGCAGTTGCGAGAAGTAGTCCGTATTGTACTTCTGGGAAAGCGCTTGCCCGCTCTCGGTGAGGAACAGATAGGTCACGCGGCCATCTTCAGCGGACACCTGTTTTCTCAGATACCCTTTGTGCTCCATCTCTTTTACGGTACGGGTCACACCGGGGCGGGGCAGATTCAGCGCATCGCTGAGATCAGAGATCTTCGGCCAGATGCCACGGGTCTGCAATTTCTGAATAACATCCAGACACTGGATATAGGAGGATGTCACACCCTCCGGCAGGGCAGGCAGCATCTCCCGTGCCCGCTTTGCCAGATAGCAGGCATCCAGCAGCTGCTTGATCAGTTCGATGGTCATAATGAAATTCCTCTCCAAACGATTATCGAAGGTAATTAACATTGATAATTATATAGAACTACCCGGGAATGTCAAGTCTTTTTGAAAAATCGGAGATGTCGGCAGCTTTGAGGCATCTGCTTCCGGCATACCATTCTAGAGGGTGTTTGAGCGAATACAGTCTGAACCATGGATTAGAAGATCAAATACAAAACAAAAACAGGGTGCGTCCCTGAATAGGACGCACCCTGCCAGCGTAATTCACGATTTGATTCGTTGGCAACAACCGTGAATTGCATATCGCAAACAGGTCGTTGAGAATTGCTCTGCTTGTAAAACTTGCGATTAAAGCCACAGATAACAGCGATATGTACAACAGGGCTTTCCCCGTCGGGAAGGCCCTGTTTCTCTTTGCTGGTGGTGTGATGAGACTGTTCCGCCTGCCATAGGCAAGCTCGCGTTTGCGCAGCAACAAAAGCCTCAGTGAAATATCATTCAAGGGTTTCCAGTGCTTCCACCAGTGCAAGGATGGTCAGCGACTGGCCGTATGCCATGGGAGCAATCAGAATGTTTTTGTAGTGGTCGCGGTCGTAGCCCATACCCGTACCGCCGGATACTTTCAGCACCGTACCATCGGTGTCGATGTTCTTGAGGATTGCACGGATAGCTTTCTTGGCACAGGGCAGGTAGGAATCATCCAGAATCCCCATGCGGATGCCTTTCAGGATGCCAGCGGTGATAGCAGCAGAGCCGGAAGTTTCTTCGTAGCTGGTGGAGTCATCCAGAACCGTATGCCAAAGGCCGTCCTCACCCTGAAGGTCACGCAGTGCGCGCACCTGTGCTTTGTAGGTATCCAGAATGAACGTCTTGACGCCCTGATTCAGCGTACCCTTAAACATATCCAGATAGTCCAGAATACCCAGCGTGAACCAGCTGTTGCCGCGGCACCAGAACACGCCGCCAAAGTTGTCCATCCGATTGAACGACCAGCCGTGGAAGAACAGACCGGTGTGGGTATCGTACAGATACTTGATGTGCATCAGCACCTGCTTAATGGATTCGTCGATCCACTCCTGCTTGCCGTACTTCTGGCCCATCCGATTGAGGAACAAGACGGTCATGAACAGGGTGTCGATCCACATCTCGCTCTCGTTTAGACGAACGCCCTGACGGTCGCCGTTGGCACTGGTGACGTGCTGAAAGCCACCCTCACGGGTACGCGGGATGCACTCCATCAGCCACTTTGCCCAATCCAGACAAAGGGCTTCAAACTCAGGGTCGTGGTAAAGCTCGTTCAATTCACACAGAGTCAGCAGCGGAGTAGTCGTGTTGATATTGCGGGAAGGCAGACCCTGCGCAATATTCTCCTTGAACCAATCATGCAGGAAGGTGCGGTATTCCTCCGAATCCTGTATCTTGGCGATTTTGAGCAGTCCGTACAGGCCGATGCCCTGCGGCCAGTCCCACTCCTTGATGCCGAAGTCACGGCTAAAAAATCCGATGGCCTCGCCGCCTTCTTTCAAAGTGTCCTCGTTTTCGGGGGCACCAAGGTGCATCAGCTTCTGGATAACAAGATCCAGCTTTTTCTGAATCAGTTCTTTTTTGATTTCGTTTGCCATAAAAAACACCTCATGTATTTGTATTGTTTTTCTCAGCGGTTGAAGTAAGCGATTTTCGATATTGTGCAGGCGTAACGTGTTGATATTTCTTGAACACACGTCCCAGATAGGTGATGCTCTCAAACCCGGTACGGCTTGCGATTTCGGAAACGGAAAGTGTTGTTGTTTCTAACAGGCTCTGCGCTTTTTTTACCCGCAGGATGTTGATGTATTCGTTGATGCCGAAGCCAGTCACTTCATGGAAGGAACGGCTGAGATAATACTTGCTGATATAAAACTGCTCGGCAAGGCTGTCCAGCGAGAGCTTTTCCTGAAAGTGATCGGAAATGTAGTCTGAGATTTGGTAGACTGCATCGAACTTTCCGCCGCTGGCCTTACCCTCCTGCACATCGTTCAGGCAGGCGACCTGCTGATTGCTGCGCCGGAAGTAGATGAAGCCTAGAATCAACTCCGAAAGAATAGCGGTCTGGCTCATAGGCTCTGCCTTGTCCAGTTCCTCCATGATTTGCAGAAACAATCGGCGGGTATTCGCTGTCTGCTTCGGGGTCAGTTCGTAAATTCCGTAGTGCTTGTGGAAGAACGCACCGATCTTCAGTTCCGGGAACATCTTATCGACCTTTTCCACAATGTCCCGGTCTACATAGAGGATCACTCGCTCGTATTCGGTTTCCGGGTCTCCCACGATGGAATGGGACATATGAATCTGGCCGCTGTCCACGAGAATCAGGTTCCCGGCCTGTGCTTCATAGGCGCGGTTCTCAAAGAACATCTGCCGCCGCCCACGGAGCAGGAGATAAATTTCGTACTCCTGATGGAAGTGGTTGTACCGCATATCAAAGTTTGCCGGACGAACCATGTGTTCCACCATAATGCCGTTTCGTTTGCGGTAATATTGGGTCGCATCACCCTGAACCATGCTGTGCAGCCATGTTGTTTTCATGAAATGCTCCTTTTCTCCTGAACAGGCGGTGTTCTTGCCTTGATTATGTCATATCTGTTCAGGTTTGACAAGCATTTGCACCGTGGGGCTTACATCAGGCCCAGCGTAGTAGGCAGCCACTCGCTCAGAGCAGGGATGTATGTGACCGGCATCAGTGAGATGAAAATTGCCACAAAGAACGGAACCAGACTTTTCATCACATTCTCCAGACGTTGCTTTGCCAACGAGCATCCCACGAACAGGACGTTGCCAACGGGAGAAGTGATGGTGCCGCCGATCTCGGAATCGCCCGCCTGACCGTGCGCCAGCCGGAGCTGGATCTTGTCACTGCCAATGCTGCCGTTTACCTTGAAAAAGGTGGAAACTCCGATTCCCAGCAGCATGACGACAATGACGGTCAACAAAATTTTTGATGTCTTTTTTATTGTCATTCCTCCTAAATGATTTGCTCGTTCGGTGCGACTTCCTGATTATAATTATACAGCCTTTGGGGCCAGCTTTCTCGCAAAGAATTGCGAATGAAGCCAAAAATTCAAACGATATTGCGCTTGTGTTGTATACATTTTTGCGTTTTTCTCTGCTGCTTTGCTGAAATGGACAATATTTCTTGCCATTCTTCTACATACAAATAATTTTTTAGATCAATTCGTCCGTTTTTTCTGCGCAATATTGTTTGAGCGCAAACAGAAAAGAGCCACCCGTAGTTTGTTACGGATGGCTCTTGACATGTTTCTTTTATAAAAGGCTGCCGCTCAGTTCAGCCGGAACACCTGCTCCAGCTTGGGCTGTGCGCCGGTCACGGGGTCCATTTCCAGTTCCAGAATGTCCTTCATGTACGCGTTCCAACGGTCTACCACCGGGCTTTCTGCCTGCACCTTCTCGGCATAGGCAACGCCCTTTTCGCACTCGTAATAGCCGAACAGTTCATCGTTGCAGTAAAAGATGCTGTAATTGCAGATGCCGGCGTCTTTCAGAACTTTAACCATCTCCGGCCAGATCTCCGCGTGACGTTTCTGGTATTCAGCCTTGCAGCCGGGCTTGATGTGGCCTTTCCATGCCATGTGCTCCATGTTCTGCTCCTTAGTTGAGAAACTTCTCGTTCAGGGTCACACCAAAGTCGCGGGCGATGGCGCGCAGGTCGTCGTCGGTGATGGTCTGACGGATGATGCCGCCGCCCATGGAGAGCACCTTGACGTAAATTTCGGCACTCTTTTCGATGGTGTGGGCCAGACCAAAGGTGATGTCAAAGTCCGGGCCGGAAGCAAACAGACCGTGCTGTGCCCAGATGGCAGCCTGATAAGTCTTCATCA
>OHEU01001131.1_pt1 | contig 12447 bp, 9 predicted proteins | sample 1567341 | NCBI WGS metagenome assembly OHEU01 (sample SAMEA3879524, study PRJEB24766) | human gut metagenome | biome: human-associated habitat; feature: feces | place: USA | collected 1985/1987 | reverse complement strand
ATATTACGGTTTGAAAGCTTTTTCCTGATATACATTGCAATCAGCACTGCAACAGCCGCTGCCGCCAGTATCCATGCCCACCCCGGCACATTTTTGATGTTGTAGCAGCGCACATTTATCCACATCCTGTTTATACAGGAATTCTGTTCACTGTCAAAGTACTGCATTACCGCACTTCTGTCCATGACCTCCTGCGACGGATACTGTGCTGAAAGCTCCCCCGTTATCTGAGATGCCGGAACTGTGAGAATATAGTCAGTATCGGCATTGCTGCCTGAGAAAAAATATCCCAGCGGATATTCTATTGTGTCCTCTTCTCCATCCTCTGCCTCATAATTCCACTTAAGATAATCGTACACTATATTGCTGTCACCGCCCGATATAACGGATGTATATCCAATATAATACATATTGCGTACTGCACTTTCAGGCATCGACATGTAATTAATAAAGCTCTGTGCCGCATGCTTTCTGTCTGCATTGCCTTTAATTCCTGACTTAAGCATTACCCAGCCGTCAAAATACATATTCGTGCACTCCTCAGGTGCGGCAAAATCAAGCTCCACACCATCCTCTGCTGCCTGCTGCATGGTATAGACGGCATCGCCTGACCACTGATATCCGGCAACAACCTTGCCTGTTATCATGTCTGACTTACCGCTGTCAGTCTCAAATGAATATACATTATCCTTAACCTGCTGGAGATAGTCCTGCACCTGCTGAAGTGTCTCCTCCGAAGTGTCATTCATCTCCTCTGCAAGCTTTTCACTGTAATCGGATGCATTCACAAACTGCGGTGATGTAAGGATGTCTGACTTAAGCGCACCAAGCGCCGCAAACATCGTATCCCTTACGTTATCCTTAATGGTAATCTGTCTTCTGAACTTTTCATTATCGATAATGTGCCATGTTGAAGCTTCATCACGGGTAACCAGCTCCGGATTATATACAATGCCGGTAATCCCCCACATGTAGCCGGCTGCATATCTGCTCCATGATTCTCCGTCTATCTTATTCTCATTGAATACCTCTTCGATAAACGGCGACACTCCGCGTGCATAATAATTCTCCTTAATATTCTTATCGTAAAAATCATCTGAGAACGGCTCAAGCCAGCCCTCTGCCATAAGCTTCATAATCATATATTCCGACGGGCAGATAAGGTCATACTCGTCGCCAAGTGTAAGCATGTTGTACAGCTCCTCATTCGTTCCCGCACAGCTGTATTCGACCTTTACCTTCTTACCATAGGTTCTGTAATACCAATCCTCAAAATCCTTTACAATCGGATTCTCGCCCTTAATATCACCGCTTTCAAGGTCAATCGTCTCATCCCAGCTGCCTTCATCAATATATTCTTCCCAGTTGCACACACGCAGCGTTATAGTATCATCCGCCGCCTGCGCCTGTGTAAGGCACATCTGTGCCGTGCCTGCCAGTGCAGTCACTGCAAATGCCGTCGAAAAGATTACCGATGCACATTTCCTTAACATTCTATTCATCGATTGCCGTCTCCTCTCCTGCCCCGCCTCTTCTGCCGTTTCCTGAAGGTGCGAAGTTCACGGCGGCCTCAAGAATGACAACAAGTATAAAAATAATCGTAGACAACGCCCAGAGTGCTGTCTTTATCTGTGTCTGTGAGCCCCTGGTCGCATTGACTACATACGTGCTTATCGTATCAAATGTTGCCGGTTTGGTATAAGTGGCAACAAAATAATCATCCAGTGAAAGCGTTATTGCCATTACAAAGCCTGACACAATACCCGATGCAGCCTGCGGAATTATTACGTGCCACAATGCATATGCCGGAGAAGCACCGAGGTCAAGCGCCGCCTCATACAGGCTCTGATCCATCTGCTTAAGCTTCGGTATAACAGCAAGATATACAAACGGAGCACTTAAGACCACATGCCCTGCAACGAGCGGCACATATGTATCCTTGCTCACGCCGAGAACTACAACGAGCAGTATGCACAGTGAAAATCCCGTAACAACGTCAGCATTTACAACAGGTACCTGGTTAAGTACCGACATCGCTGTTCTTGTTCTCTTCTTTGAATAGAATGACCCTATTGCTCCGAGTGTTCCAAGTATCGTTGCCAGTGCCGCACTTCCTACTGCAAGCAGAAGTGAACCAAGTATCATATCTTTCAGCTCTTCAGTCGTAAAGAGCGTAATATAATTCTGAAGTGAGAATGAGCTTATCGTCCCGATATTGGCTGCATCCGTAAAGCTGTACACTGCTATTATAAGAATCGGAAAATACATAAAAAGAAGTACAAGCGCAATAAACGCCGAGCTGATTCCCTTTTTCATCATAAGATTGCACCTCCTCTGTCCTTTCCTTCCGTATCCCTGTCACCCGAAATAATCGTGACAACACAGATAATTATAAGAAGTATTAGCGCTATCATTGATCCGTTATGCCAGTCATATGCCGCGAAGTAGCTTCCGATAAGGCTGCCCATGATGTAAGTGCTGTTGTAGAGCATATCAAGCACAACATAATTCGTCATTGCCGGAAGAAATACCATCGAAACACCGCTGACTATTCCCGGCACCGACAACGGAAGTATTACCCTTGTAAATGTCTGGAAGTTGTCCGCACCAAGGTCTGATGCCGCCTCTATGACATTCCTGTCAAGCCTGGACAGTGTTGTATACAGCGGCAGTATCATAAACGGCAGAAAATCATATGTCATTCCTATTACCGTATTAAGGAACGGATAGAATGCAAGATTGCCCTCAACCAGCGAAAGTATCTCTTTGAGTGCGGTTATTCTCAATGTAAAGTTAATCCACATCGGAAGCACAAATAACATAATTATTACACCGGTTCTCCTGAAGTGGCTCTGTGTAAGTATGTAGGCAGCCGGATAAGCTATAAGCAGGCACACAAGTGTCGTTACTATCGCAAGCACAAAGCTGTAGCACAGCGTTCCAAGCGTATTGGGATCCGTAAAAAAGTTAAGCAGATTAGCCATTGTAAACTGCCCCGTGCCGTCCGTAAATGCATAATACACAAGCACCAGAAGCGGTGCCGCAACAAATATCAGCAGGAATATGCCGTAAGGAATTCCAAGACTCCTTCTGGATAATACATTTTTCATCTCTTCATCTCCATTCAACAGACATTTATCTACTTCTTAAGCAGGAACTTCATCTTATCCTCAGGCATTATAAGTCCTACCTGGTCGCCCATATTCCAGAGATATTCGTCATCAACAATAAGGTCATGTCCGTACTCAGTTCTTACAACATAGCTGTAGTGGTCGCCCTTGTAAATAAGGTCGATAATCCTGCCGGATACAAGTCCCGCATCGGCATCATCACTCATCTCAATATCATACGGCTGTATTGACACTATTACCCTTAGCTTCGACACATCCACGGTCTCGCCGTTCTCGTCGGTAAGGACGCCCTCTTTCATCAATGTCTTAGGAATTATCTTTGTTATATCACAGCTTATAAGCTTATCATTAAAGTTCAGCGTATAATCGCTGTTTATAATGGTTTCAAAGCTTGTTGTGTGATCCTCGGCTATCATTACATGTATTCCGTCAGGCTCAAGGCACATGCCTATCTTTTCACCTGCCGAGTAGCACTTCGTAGTTCTTATAACTATCTCATATTTTCCTGACTCAACGGTAACCTCATAGTGCATACCCTTGAATATCACAGAAGTAATCTCTCCGGCAACAGTTCCGTCCTCAGGCTTCGTGATTATAACATCCTCAGGTCTTACAACAACATCAACGAGCGTTCCCTCAGGCACATCATCCATGCCCTTGAACTCTCCGCCACAGAATCTTACCTTCATATCACTTGTCATGATTCCCTTGAAAATGTTACTCTCGCCGATAAAGTCCGCAACAAATGCATTCTGCGGCTCATTATATATATCCTCCGGTGTACCTACCTGCTGTATTCTTCCCTCAGACATTACAACAATCTTATCAGACATCGTAAGTGCCTCTTCCTGGTCATGCGTTACATATATAAATGTAATTCCGAGCTGGTCATGCATATTCTTAAGCTCAAGCTGCATCTCCTGACGCATCTTAAGGTCAAGCGCTCCTAGAGGCTCATCAAGCATAAGAATCTCCGGCTCATTGACAAGCGCCCTTGCAATCGCAATCCGCTGCTGCTGTCCGCCGGAAAGTGTTGATATCTTTCGGTTCTCAAAGCCTTCAAGGTCAACCATATCAAGGACATGTCTTACCTTCTTTCGTATCTCGTCCTTAGGCAGCTTCTTAAGCTTAAGTCCGAATGCGATATTGTCATATATATTCATATGAGGAAACAACGCATATCTCTGGAAAACCGTATTAATAGGTCTTTTGTTGGCAGGAAGCTTCGATATATCCTCGCCATTCAGAAGAATCTCACCGTCTGATGGAAGTTCAAAGCCTGCTATCATTCTGAGCGTTGTCGTCTTACCGCATCCTGACGGTCCGAGAAATGTCACGAACTCTCCTCTCTTCACCTCAAGATTAAAATCATCCACCGCCTTAAATCCATTATCATCATATATCTTGCTTATATGCTTAAGCTCTATAATATTCTGCGATTTATCTGCCATTGCCGCCTCCCGCTAAACACATTTTTTTATCAAAACCGTACTTATTAATTAATATCAAAAACGTGTACACAAATCAATAGAAATATCAACAAATTACGCATACTTTTTATATTGCTTTTCCTTCTGCTTCTGCAATGTATTGCCCCTGCCGCTTTCTGTTTCTGTAACCCCCATATAAAATATAAATTCGTCCAAAAAATCAGGCATCAATAAGCAGAATCTGTTTATTGATGCCTGATTTTTCTCTGATTACTATATTATGACATCTTATTGACTGTCTTATATTTGTAAAGCATCTCTGCGTGATTCTGCTCCTCAATCTGTATGTCTGCAAGAAGCTTACGAACGCCGCTTTGTCCGAATGCAAACACATCCGTATTATATTCGCCTGACACAAGCTTTTCCGTTGCTATGCAGTCAGTTGCAAGAAATGCATCATTTTTCTTATCCTCAGAATTATCATCTTCTGTATATGCTGCCTTTGGAAGATAATCCCTTCCGGCTGTATCATTGCAGTCACACTCAGGCACGTTGCCGTTAAGCACCTGTGTAAGTGAATCATAATGCTCCTGTTCCTTGCCCTGAAGCTCCAGAAACAGTGCCTTCAGCTCCGGGTCCTTTGCCTGCTGCGCATACTTGCCGTACTTCTCAATGCAGCACTGCTCCTGTGTCTGAAGATCCTGAATAACCGTACGTTCCTTTTCCTGTAATACCATGTCCGATTCCTTTCTGCCATACATGCATGTGTTTATTTTATTTACTATGGTATTATTACCTAAAAATCCGTTTACATACATTTATTTAATTGTTTATTTTGTTGTTAAAAAAAATATATATTGCTTGAAAACGTCGACAAAATATTCTAATATTAGACTATATAGGGCAAGGGTACTATTTTTTGCACATTTCATATTTACACTTATAAAAAGAGGTCCATATGAGCCAGTTTATAACAAAAATATTTTACAAACAGCGTGATGATTTTGCCAGATCATGCATCGAGCGTGACCGTAATCTCACCCTGCCTGACGGAATTACAGTCAAATCCGATATTCCGTATATTAATGATGGCATCAGTGCTCACAGGCTTGACATATACCGCCCGGCCGGAAGAGATAACGATGTGCTTCCTGTCATGATTAATATTCATGGCGGCGGACTGCTGCTTGGCAGCAAGGAATTCAACAGATGTTTCTGTGCTAATATTGCCGCATTGGGATACATTGTGTACAGCATTGAATACCGTCTTATTCCTGACTGCAATTTTTTTAATCAGCTTGATGACGTTGAACGTGCATTTGACTATATCAGCGCAAGAATCGAATCCGATAACGGAGACAGTAAGCATATATATGCTTCCGCAGACAGCGGCGGTGCCTGTCTTCTTACATATGCAACAGCCGTCAACGGTTCACGTGACATTGCAAGAGCCGCACATGTACGTCCTTCCGGAATTAAGTTCAATGCAATCGGATTTATAAGCGGCATGTTCTATACTGACAGATTTGATAAGATTGGTCTGTTTCTTCCTAACTATCTGTATGGCCGCGGTTATAAGAAGAACAGATTTGCACCTTATGTTAACCCTGGGAATAATGACATCATTAAGACCCTGCCACCGTGCTATATGGTTACAAGTCATAATGACTATCTCCAGAAGTACACTCTTGATTATGAAAAAGCCCTTACAAAAGGCGGCATCAGACACAAACTTGATAATTATCCAAAAAACAAAAAGCTTACTCATGCATTCAGCGTATTTGAACCTTTTATGGATGAGAGTTTTGAAGTTATACATTCAATGACCGAATTTTTCAGTCATTACTAAGACAAGAGGAGTGATTCATATGAACTACGATGAGAATGTTTTCAAAGCAAAAGCCAATATAAAAGCCCGGAGGATATGGCTTGTATTTGCACTTCTGCTCACAGCCAATTACGGTTCCGATGCAGCCGGCGGACTGTATCCCGCCAATTATTACCTGATATTTGTTCTTCTATGCTGGATTCCTTTTTTTGCGGGAGAAGTCCTTCTTAAGGTAAAAGGCAAGGCAACCGACATTTACAGACGTGATATAGTAATCGGATACGGAATATTTTATACATTTGTTCTGTGTACTACTGAGTCACCGATTGCATTTACATATATTCTCCCTGTTACGAGTCTTCTTGTATTATATAAAGACCGTAAGTTCATGATACATTGCGGGATTGCCAATACATTATGCATAATCGGAGGTGCCATATACAGGGGGCTTATACTTGGATTCAATTCTGCCACGGATATGAAGAATTATCAGTTACAGGTATCATGTATTGTGCTCTGCTACATCTGTTATGTAATGTCAATAAAGCACCTTAATGAATCAGACGGTGCCCTCACAGACAGCATCAAGGCAGACCTTAACCGAGTTATCACAACAGTTGAGAAGGTTAAGACTGCAAGTAACACAATCATGGACGGAATCACTGTAGTACGTGAGCTTGCGACTGAGAATAAGCACGGCTCCGATATCGTTCTCCTCGGAATGAACGAGCTTACCGATAATAATTCAAAGCTGCAGGACCGTACGTCATCTTCAATGGATATGACAACTGATATTAATTCCCAGGTTGAGAATGTTGTAACCATGATTAATGAGATGGTATCGCTTACCAATGAATCTATCGAACATGCCGGGACAAGTTCGTCAGACCTTGAGAGCCTTGTCAGCACTGCCAATACAATGTCCAGGCTTTCCAGCGAAGTGGAGACTGTACTTACTGAATTTACATCTGAATTTGAAAAGGTTAAGCAGGAGACGGGAACTATCGACAGCATCTCAAGCCAGACTAATCTTCTTGCCCTTAATGCATCAATTGAGGCTGCACGTGCCGGTGAAGCAGGTCGTGGATTCGCCGTTGTAGCTGAGCAGATACGAACACTCAGTACAGAGACTAAGGATTCGTCCGGCCAGATTCAGGAAGCCCTTACAAGGCTTGATGAGATATCCGCCAAGATGACCGGGTCCATTGAAGAGACGCTTAAACTTATCCAGATTACACTTGAGAAAGTCACCCAGACAGGCGACAATGTCCGCAAGATTACTGCTGACTCCTCAAAGCTTGGTGAACATATCCAGGTTATTGATACGGCGATCAAAGGTGTGGAGGCCTCCAACGGCCAGCTTGTTGAGAATATGCAGCATGTATCTGAGATTGTCGATACAATGACTAACTGCATTAACGATTCTGATGATATCAGCAAGCGTATGGTAAGTAAGTATGACGAGAGTGCAGGTAACATTAATAATATTGAGAATGTTATCCAGGGTCTTATGTGTGAGCTCGGAATAGGCGGCTTCATGGGAATCGGCGATGTACAGCCGGGAATGAAGATTCTCGTTAATATAAAGAGTTCCGGCTCAGATGCCTCATCTGAATATCACGGAAGTCTTGTAAGCCGTGATGATGACACACTTAAGATAACTCTTGATGAGCAGCTTACACTTAACGCTAAGGCTGAATGTTCAGCGCAGGTTACCGTAGGCAATGTCCTCTATTGCTGGGATGCAGCTGAGATTGCTTCAGACCGTACCGGCGGAACATATACGATACATATCAGTTCTGCTCCACATATTATTAACCGTCGTAAGTATCCGAGAATTGATATTTCCAACATCTGCACAATCAAGATTAAGGACACAGGCGAGACCTTCACCGGAAGGCTTGATAATCTCAGTGCCAACGGCTTTGCCCTTCTCGCCAAGGATGCATTCTTCGCCGGCTGCAAAGGCAAGGATATTGCAGTTACAATTCATAACTTCGACATGCCTGACCATGCAGAGCTTGACGGCCGCATAATCCGTTGTTCCAACAATGATGGTGTATATATTATCGGATGCCAGATGCCTGATGATAATGAGTACATCCGTTCATATGTTGAGAAGAAGCTTGCCACACAGGAGAATGCCGGAGTGCAGTAATCAGGCTTCTGATATTTTTACTAAGAATAATGACAAACACAATAACAGCCTGCTGTCCGGGCGGACATCACGTTCCCCCAAAACGCAGGCTGTTTTTCAGTCTAAGCTCCTTCTAATCTCCTATTGCAGCTAATCCGCTATCTTCCTCCACACACCTGTATATCTCATCAAATGCCTCCTGCACGTCGTCCACATCAACATCCGAGTAGCTTATAATGTAATAGTACTCCTTACTCTTATCCGGCACCAGAAAGTATTCCGACAGGGACTGGAGGTGTATGCCTGCCTTCTTCAGCCGACGTGCAATCTCTTGCTCCGGCATGGCTGTGTTAAGCCTTATAAGGAAATGCAGCCCGGATTCATTTTCATTCACACTGCATATCCTGCTAAGGCGGCTATTCTGGAGGCTGTCAAGCAGTCGTTTGCGCTGTCTGCTGTAATAAAGCCTCATTCTGTTAATATGCTTTTCAAAATATCCTCTGCTTATAAATGCCGCAAGTGTATACTGCTCAAAGGTTGAGACCGTACAGGCGTAGAAAGACAGCTCACTGTAGAAACGATTGGCAAGATGAGGCGGAAGTATCATATAACTGATTCTGATTGTCGGAGTAAGTGACTTGGAAAATGTATTCATGTAGATTACCTTTTCACAGGCATCAATGCTGAACAGCGTTGGCAGAGGTCTTCCATTCGTCCTGAATTCGCTGTCATAATCATCTTCTATTATATAACGTCCGTTTTTATCATTAGCCCAGGCAAGTATTTCATATCTCCTGCTGGCAGGCATTGTAATCCCCGTAGGGAAATGATGATTAGGACATATATGTGCTATGTCAGCGCCTGTCTTGGTAAGCTCCTCAACCGTAATTCCCTTATCATCCATGCTCGCATATCTGCATTCGATATTGTACTGCTTATATATCTTTGCAAGCTTCTTGTAGCCGGGATTCTCTATACAATACCCCTTATCGGCTCCGAGAAGCTGCACAAGAAGTCCGTACAGATACTCCGTTCCGGCACCTACGATAATCTGATCCGGGTCTACAACCATCCCGCGGAATGACCGCAGATGTGCCGCAATAGCAGCACGAAGCTCATGTATTCCGCATGTCGGCGGCACCTTCATAAGCTCCCTGCTCCTTGCCGATATCGTCTCTCTTGAAAGCTTTGCCCACACAGTAAACGGAAAGCTGTCAGCCCCCATTCTGTTGCTCGACAGATCTATGCGGTAACCGGTATCACGCTTTGGCATCCTGATATCCGGTGTTTTAGCTTCCGAATTCTGAAATGTATTCCGGGACGTGCTTCGTGATGTATTATTTATCAGTTCACCTGTACCGGCTGCCATTCCTCTTGCCAGCGCACCGATATCCGCAACGTAATAGCCCTTCTTGGGGATTGTGTATACATACCCTTCGCTTATAAGCTGGTCATAAGCATTCTGAATCGTGATGGTGCTAATGCCGTTATTATCCGCAAATGTTCTCTTGGACGGAAGCTTCTCTCCGGAGCGCAGATTTCCGCTGATAATATCATTTTTAATACATCTGTATGCCTGCTCATAAAGTGGGACTCCAGATTCATCAAATACATATGTAAGCATTATTCATTCTCCAAACTGACATCTATAAATTATTTGTTTTAAACAATTCATCAGGCCGGCATCTTCCTGAATTCCAGACACACCATTACTATTGAGATAACTCCTGCAAGCCCGTCGGCAACAGGTCCCGAATACATAATTCCGTCTATTCCCATGAACAGCGGAATTATAATAAGCAGCGGAAGAAGGAATATTATCTGCCTTGTAAGCGACAGGAATGTTCCTTTTACCGGTTTGCCTATTGATGTAAAGAAATTAGAGCTTATAGGCTGCATGAAGTTGATAAATGTAAAGAACAGGAATATATGGAAATAATTCTCTGCAAATCTGTAATACTCTTCCGAACCTGTTCCGAACAGTGATATTATCTGATGCGGTATCGTCTGGAACAGAATAAATGCTATCACTGCAAGAACCGCTCCGCATGCAACTGCTGAACGGTAGGCTGACCTCACCCTGCCATATCTGCCTGCTCCGTAATTAAAGCTTGTGATAGGCTGGAGTCCTTGCGATATACCTATTATAAATGACATAAATACCTGATTTACCTTGGTTATAATCCCCGCACATGCGATTGGTATGGATTCGCCGTATACTGAAAGCGAACCGTAGTATTTGAGTGATTTGTTCATTACAATCTGCACAACCATCATCGCAAGCTGATTAGCACACGGCGCAGTTCCAAGTGACATCACTCTTGAAATATATTTCCGGCGCACACGCAGATTTTCTTTCTTAATCTTATTGATTTTGGTGTAACTTCTACTAATTCATCATCTTGGATAAATTCTATAGCTTTTTCAAGTGACATTTGAATTGGTGGTACTAATCTTAAAGCATCATCAGATCCTGAAGCTCTTGTGTTTGTTAAATGTTTTTCTTTACATACATTTATTGCTAAATCTTCTCCTCTTGAATTTAGTCCAACTATCATTCCTTCATATACATCAACACCAGGTCCTATGAATAATTCTCCTTTGTCTTGTGCATTATATAATCCATATGTTATTGATGTTCCATTTTCAAATGCTACAATTGTTCCTCTAACTCTTGCTACAACTTCTCCTTTATATGGTTCGTAGCAATCAAATATACTGTTCATAACTCCTTCACCTTTTGTATCTGTAAGGAACTCTGTTCTATATCCAATTAATCCTCTTGCTGGAATCTTGAATTCGATTTTTGTATGTCCTGCTTCAGCTGGTTCCATATTAACCATTTCAGCTTTTCTTCTTCCTAGTTTTTCAATTACTGTTCCTACTGAATCATCTGGAATGTTTACAACTAATCTTTCAATTGGTTCACATTTTACACCATCAATTTCTTTCATGATTACTTTTGGTCTAGATACTAATAATTCATATCCTTCTCTTCTCATTGTTTCTATTAATACTGATAAGTGTAATTCTCCTCTTCCTGATACTATAAATGAATCAGGTGATGCTGTTTCTTCAACTCTTAAGCTTACATTTCTGTCTAATTCTTTGAATAATCTATCTCTTAAATGTCTTGATGTTATGAATTGTCCTTCTCTTCCAGCAAATGGTCCATTGTTTACACTAAATGTCATAGATACTGTTGGTTCATCAATATCTACAAATGGTATTTTTTCTGGATTATTGAAATCACATATTGTGTCTCCAATATGAATATTTGGAAGTCCTGCTACTTCTATAATATCTCCAGCAGATGCTTCATCAACTTCTACTTTCTTTAATCCCATATGTGTATAAACTTTTGCTACTTTTCCTTGTGATATTTTATCATCTTTTTCACAAATGCTTACTGGCATACCAACTTTTATTGTTCCTCTTTCAAGTCTTCCTACTGCAATTCTTCCTACATAATCATCATAATCAATGTTTGATACTAACATTTGTGCAGGTCCTTCTACATCACAGTTTGGTGCTTGAATTGTGTTTATTATTGTTTCAAATAAACATGTTAAATCTCCATCTGGATCATCTAAGTTTAATTTTGCAACTCCATTTTTAGCTGATGCATATACTACTGGGAAATCTAATTGATCATCATTTGCATCTAACTCTATGAATAATTCCATTACTTCATCTAATACTTTTTGTGGTTCTGCACCTGGTCTGTCTATTTTGTTTATTACTACAATTGGTTTTAAATTCATTGCTAATGATTTTTTTAATACTTCTCTTGTTTGTGGCATTGCTCCCTCAAATGCGTCTACTAATAAAAGTACTCCATCAACTGTTTTTAAAACTCTTTCTACTTCTCCACCAAAATCAGCATGTCCAGGAGTGTCAACTATATTAATTTTTACTCCA
>OHEU01001124.1_pt1 | contig 12496 bp, 7 predicted proteins | sample 1567341 | NCBI WGS metagenome assembly OHEU01 (sample SAMEA3879524, study PRJEB24766) | human gut metagenome | biome: human-associated habitat; feature: feces | place: USA | collected 1985/1987 | reverse complement strand
ACATTGATAAATCTGACTAAAAGTGATTTCATGGTGTTTCGTCTCCTTAATTTAGAATCTTTGATTTATTTTATTCTTTTTCGATCGGCCGGCTGATACCCCAGAAAAACAGGGCGACGGTTCCGGGACCGGTGTGGCTTCCTATTGTCGTACCGATATCATTTATCTCTACTTTACCCTTCATCTTAGGAAAGGCAGCCTCTATCAGATCAGCTACGGCTTTAGCATCCTCATAGCATGCAGAATTTGATATATAGACCTTATCCGAATAATCGGCACCATCCTTGCAGAGTGCCTGCATCTTCACAAGCATCTCCTTTATTGCCTTCTTTTTGGTGCGGATTTTCTCACGCACAATAAGCTTTCCCTCATTGCTCACATTCATGAAAGGACAGATATTAAGCACATTTCCCACGAATCCCGCGGTCTTTGAGATACGCCCGCCCCTGATAAAAAATGTAAGGTCTGATGAGAAGAACCAGTGATTCACCTCAAGTCTGTGCTCCATGGTCCAATCAGCCAGTGTATCAATATCCATGCCACTATCCCTAAGGTCAGCAAGCTTATCCATCAAAAGTCCAAAGCCAGACGATGCTGCCAGAGAATCAATCACATATATCTTCCTGTCAGGGTACTCCTCCTCCAAAGCCTCCTTTGCAAGCCTTGCCGAGTTAACTGTACCTGATATACCGGAGCTTAGTGCGCAGTGAAGCACATCATATCCCTCATCCAGGAACTGCCTGAAGTACTCCATGTACTCCTCCTGATTGATCTGCGAGGTCTTTGTCATGGCACCGGCTTCCATTGCCTTGTAGAAATCCGGCAGTGGCATGGACTGTCCCAGATCATCCATATACTCTTTGCCGTCGAGCTCATAGTGAAAGCACGCGTACTTAATATTCCTATCAAGCATATGCTCTTTGGTAAGATCTGCTGTTGAACAGCAGCTAATCACATAATTTGACATATTATTTTCCTTTACCTTTAATTATATATAGTCAGATACATATGGTATCTCATGGTATAAAATATCATCAAGCTTTGCAACAGCATCATATGTAGTCTGTATTTTGCCCATCTGCAAAAGCTTCTCAGCACTCTTGTAGCCTAAAAGCAGTGTGGTAAACGTGCCAATAGACATGCTTAGGTGATACTGCGGCTTTTTGTCGGTGAGAGCACAGTGCCCTTTCTCAAAATCAATGACGAATGTGCCATTGTTCCATGGCAGAAGCTCATCCTCTATCTCGAAGCTAAAGCAGCCGCTTGGACCATCAGGGTCACAGTTGTACTGTGAAATAAACTGCGCCACGTCGATGATTCTGCCCATGGCGTATGGTCTGATTGTCTCCTTTATATCACTGTCGTCGAGCTCAAAGGCAATAGGCTCGCTGTAATAGTTGTTGCCTCTGACCTCATCTATCATGGAATCATGCGCATGAATGTATTCCCACAGGCCAAGCTGCGCCTCACGGTTTAAGTAGATGAGCTCCTTGATGTGCATGACATCGGAGCTGATAAGATATACCATATAGCCGCACGGTTCATCATCCTCGTTGTAGTAGATGGCGACCATCGTATCATCCTCATCCCAGCGGAAGTACTCCTCCCAAGCCAGATTGTTTCTGTACAGACAGCCATGCGTCTTTGCGGCAAAGTGAGTATGAAGCTTCTTAAACTGCTCGTCATCCCACTGCACACGGCGCACATAGCCCGGCTCCTTAAGCTTTGTGGGAATCTGTCTGTCCTTTATCACATATGTCATCTTGTTTGAGATAATCTCCCAGCCAAGCCCTCTGTAAAGAGGTATGGAGTATGGGTACAAAAGAGCAAACGACTTGTTGCTGTCGCGCATTCTCGTAAGACTCTTTCTCATGAGCTTTTTCATGAGGCCATGACCGGTATACTCAGGATACGTGCAAACACTTGTGACAAAGCCCACCTCGTAGCGCTCGCCGTATATATTCATATCGAGCGGATATACCGCAAACTGAGCCACAAGCTCTTCTCTTTTGTCAATGATATTGAAGCAGCCGAGCACATCAGCTCTCTCAAGCACCGGAAACTTCGACTGCTTGATTTCGTCATCCTTCCAGCCTGTCTCGGCAAGGTCTGCCTCTGTCACCTGAAAAGCATAACGAAGCAGTGCATTGTACTCCTCCGCATCATCCTTTGTCAGTACTCTTATCTTAAATTCATCTGATTTAAAAGAATGCATAGTGTCCTTTCTCGCCTGTCTTTACTGTATACATCAGATCGTCCGCCTTTTTAATGAGCTCGGTAATCTGACTCTCACTGGTAACATTTCTCTCATATGAAATGCCGATGGAGCAGGTGATATTCTTCTCCTCATTAAACTCAACGTCATGGTTGAGATATTTCTTTATCTGGCTGCTGAAGCCATCCGCCTCTGCAATCCTCGCATAGATATCCTTTGCAATATTCTCAAGCTCGTATCTGGCGCATGACTCAATGACTATGATGAACTCATCACCGCCATATCTGCTCACAAAGCCTCTGTCCTTAGCTACTTCCCTGAACACAAAGGCCATCTCCTTAAGTATCAAATCTCCCACATCATGACCATACGTATCATTATAATGCTTGAAGTTGTCCAGGTCAATAAACATAAGCCCCACATCCATTCCACCGGATGTAACACTTATGCGCTTTTCAAGCTTTTCAATCTCCTGATACATACCTGCTCTGTTATAGATACCGGTAAGCATGTCAGTGACAGCTGCCTGCTTCAGCCTCTTGTTCATCTCATTGGCCTTCTCATTTGCCTCAATACGGGCAATGGAATACTCAAGCTCTCTGAATAACAGCTTGAAAATGCTCAGATCATCCTCATTGAGCATGTATCGCTCGATTGAGCCATGCCAGTTGTCCTTCATGCGCACATATGCTATGAGTACACTTGAAAGTGCATCATTCTTGATAAAAGGCACTGCGACAAATGAGCATACATCATCCACGCCGAAATACGAGATGACATTTTCATACTCGTAGAAGCCCTCTGCAATCTTTGATGTGGCAATGCCCTCCGGATAGTCTATCATGATATCACATATGCCCTTTATAACCTCATCTGTCATATCACAGCCCGTATCATTATAAAGCACCTGTGGCTCCTTCGCGTGCAGATCTATGATCAGCGCACAGTCAAGACTGAAATGATTGATGAAATTGCTCATGGCATTTTCAATCATGGTGTCCTTCTTCTGGTCATTGACATCGATAATGGTCTGCCATATGGAAATAAACTCCATCTGACGCTTTGAGCCCTGATAATCCTTTTCGAGCCCATGCTGCTTTACAAGCATATTAATCTGCCGCTCATTGATATGGCCATCACTCAGTGACTCCAGGTTGATATTTTTTAACATGTCAAGCGGAGCTGCCTCTGCTATTTCATGCATCCTTTTATTGTGTGCCTCTAAAAGTATTCTCTCATGCTCTATAAGCTCATTTTTGCCGAGCAGCTCAAACAGCTTCATCCTGCTTTCCCTGTATATCGAATATGCAAAAAATTCGTTTCCCTCCGCATTAACGAGATATCTCTCCGCATCCTCAAAACGTAAAAAGGCTTCTTCCTTTTCACCATCGTGCCACAAGAGCATGGCTGATGCAAAGGAGTAAAGGAACATCTCATCATCGCATCTGGAATAGTCATGGACTGCCTCAGTTCTTGTGGTGTCAATTACTCTGTAGATGACATAATTAAGAAACTGCTTGCAGCTGAGCAGATAGCGCTCACAGCTGAATCTGTCACCCGAAAATATAGATGCAAGCGCAAGAAGCGCATATACCTTACTCGTGTTGCACACTCTTAAGCTGTTTAGATGAAGCTTTATAATAGTCTTCATGGCAACTAAAAGTGCATGGACAGCCTCCTTATAATTGCCCTGCATGATATAGTTAAGAGACTTGTTATAATACACCTCAGCTATATCCTCCGGCATCTTCAGGTAATATAACATATTGATTGCAGCATTGTAATAATTGTCAACCAGCTCATTTTTACCCATGGCACTTAAATTGTAGCCTATAGACGTAAGCACTCTCGCAACATATATATTGCCGTGCCCCTTCATGAACTCGTATGTACGGATAACATATAAAAAGGCTATCTCATTGAGACCGCTTGTGCTGGCAAGCATAATAGTCTTCTGATATGCATCATACACAAGCTGCTCATTTCCTATCTCCTTCGCAAGCTCAAGCCCCTTCGTAAAATGCTTTAGTAATGATTCATCATAAAAGGACTGCTTCACCACATCCCGGCTATTGTCGTATGCGTAAATATATATATGTGCCAAATGATTCCTGTAGCCGTGCTTTATGAGCTTTTCTATAATTTCATCACTGACAGGTATATCCTGTACACAGAAGAATATATTGTACCAGCCTGACATCTTTATCATGACTGACAAAAGCTCTGCCTTAAATATCAGTGTGTCATCCTCTGCCAAAACTGCATAGTCATAGGCACTCTTTGCACTGTTTCCGGCCTTCTCAAGCTTGCCCTGATACATATAGCAGGTGCCCTTCATGAAATAATACAGCGAAAGATAATGCTCACTGTCATTTTCCGGTATCAGCGCCTTGTATTCATTCGTGAGCTCAATCGCTTTGGACATCTCTCCAAGTAAAACAGACGTCCTTGCATAGACCATATAAAAGCGGCGCAGGCTTTTCTCATCAATCCATGCATCCTCAAACTTAAGCTTATGCTCTATAATGCGGCAGCCTCTCCTTGCCTGCTCAAAATCCAGAAACTCCATGATATTTGATGCTTCCTGGATGCTCTGCTCAAAGTTCATAGTGATATACAGCTCATCATCATTTGTAGTTTTTACGTTATTTTTAAGCGGTCCGGCACTGCCTATATAGTATATGGCGCTCCTGTCCTCAAGCGACTCAACTATACGGTCCCACACCTCAACAGTACTGTCAGTACCCTTGACTATGGCATTGACACCTAACACGATACCGATATTAGCGCATGGATTGTCAATCAGATACTTGATGGTCTCAATTGAACTCTTAGACGCCATCTGGAATCTGTTTATCACAATCATCAAAGGCTTCACCTCAGAAAGCTTCTTGAGCATGTCAGCTATGGCCATCGTCATGCGTCTCTGCTCATATGCCACCTCATTTAACAGCACTGTCTCCTCTCTGAAGCACTCACCTGTCTCATAATAGCTGTTTAACACCTGTCTGTGCAGATAGTACACACCGCACTCCTTCTGGAAATCATCAAAGCTTCCGCCTATAAAGCGCCTGTGCATATTGCATATGATGTCCAAAAATGGCTCATAAGCTCCGACCAGCGTATTGTAAGAGAACTCACTGTATGCAAAAAAGACGTTATCCTCATTGCTTTGATAACGTCTTATAACCTCAAGATTTTCAATCGAAAAATCATTGCTATAATTCGCCATTACGATATTTCGAGTCTCTTTTCCTATGCGATTGTAAATCTGCTCGATTACCCCGCTATAATACTTCTCTATCATCTAATTACCCCATCATGTTCCAAAGCCGACACAGTGTATATCAATCCTCCTGTAATCAGGCTTTTCCGAAATAATCCTAAAACCATAGTAGACCAAAACTCCTAAAAAGTCAATCTTTTGACTCAATAATGATAAATTTTCCTCTATGGATATCAATCAGTGCATGATCATCGACTATTTCATTGGATATGCCAAGCGATGTAAACCTGTCAAAGGAATAATCAGTAACAGGATACTTAAAGCCCTTAAGGCTTACCTCATTGTCGTCTGTCAGTGCTATAAGAGATACAAACCTGCCATACTGTGCTGATTTTTCAATGGTTACCGGCTTATCTGCCATCCTTATGCGGTTGTTTGTATCGATAATGCTGATATCAGTTCCACTTTCCAGGCCTATTCCCAAAAGTGAAATATTTCCAAGCACATGGTCTATTCTGCTGCCTGTTGCTCCAAGCAGCACTATGCTTCGTGCTCCCTCGCTTATTGCCAGTCTTATGGCATACTCTGTATCGGTATCATCCTTTATGGGATTGAGCCTGCGTATCTCAGTCTGTCCCTTTCTCTCAAAATACTCCAATGCATTTGTCGTAGTCGAATCGAAATCACCTACAATTATATCAGGTGTGACACCGTTTTCGTACAGAAAATCCATTCCGCTGTCAGCCGCAATGATAGCATCTATTCCGTCAGTCTTTATCTCGTTTAAGCCAAATTCCTTATCTATTTTTCCACCACATACAATCAAATACCTCATTTTATCCACCTTCTTATAAATAACATATCCACATTTGCTACAGCCCCGGAAGCATTTCTGTTTTAACCTGCATCTGTTACATCATGATATTCAGAAAACCCTTTACATTTTCTTCTATATCTCCGCTAAACACCGCACTTCCCGCAACAATGATATTGGCTCCTGCTGCAAGCAGTGTCTCCACGTTCTCAAGATTAACACCACCGTCCACCTCGATATCAGCCTTATTTGCGGTTTTCTCAAGAAGTGCCTTTAAGTCGCGCACCTTGTCTACAGTATACGGAATAAGCTTTTGTCCTCCAAAGCCCGGATTTACAGTCATGATAAGCACCATGTCCACTTTGGGAAGCACATACTCTATGGCTGAGAGCGGAGTAGCCGGATTTAATGCTACACCTGCCAGTATGCCCTTTTCCTTTATTGCCTCGATTGTCCTGTCAAGATGCTTACATGCCTCCGCATGGACTGTGATGATATCTGCTCCTGCTGTCGCAAAATCATCTATATATCTGACCGGCTCATCTATCATCAGATGCACATCAAACATACGCTCTGTGCACTTTCTGATTGTCTTTATGACCGGCAGTCCTATTGATATGCTTGGAACGAAGCTGCCGTCCATAACATCTATATGCACATACTGTGCTCCGGCCTCATCAAGCTGCTTAAGCTGCTCTCCGAGTATTGAATAATCCGCTGATAAAATTGATGGTGATAAACAGTTCATGTTTTCCTCCGTTTGATTATGCTTTAAATTAATACTTTTGTCTGTTTTTAAGCTCCTCATATAAAAGCTTATAATTATCATACCGCACCTGCGATATTTTCCCATCTGCAAGAGCTTCCTTCACACCGCAGTCCGGCTCATTTATATGACTGCAGCCCTGAAACCTGCAATATGGCTCATACTCTACAAACTCCGGATAACATGTCCACAGATCTTCCTTTTCAAAGCCCGGCACATCCATCGAGCTAAAGCCCGGTGTATCCATGATATACGTGCCATCCTTTATCGGGATAATCTCAGAATGTCTGGTCGTATGCTTTCCGCGCTCTATTTTCTCACTTATATGTCCGGTCTCCATCTGCACATCATCCTGCAGACAGTTGATGATAGATGACTTGCCAACTCCCGAGGGACCTGCAACCGTGGTCGTCCTTCCCTCTAAAATGTGCTTTATCTCATCTATGCCCTCACCTGTTTTCGTGCTGGTAAAAAGCACTCTATAGCCAGCCGGCTCGTATATGCTTTTAAGCTCCTGCTGCTCTTTAGGTGTGATTAAGTCCTTTTTGTTGAAGCATATAGTAACCGGGACATGCTGGTACTCCATCATACACAAAAACCTATCAAGCAGGTTGAAATTGGGATCCGGCTTTGCGGATGCAAAAATAACCAGGGCCATGTCTATATTGGACACAGCCGGCCTGATAAGTTCGTTTTTCCGTGGCAGTATACGCTCGACATTGCCTATGTGCTTTTCATCATCGAGGACTGCTATGTCGACGATATCGCCTACCAGTGGCTTTATCTTTTGTTTTCTGAAGGTGCCTTTTGCTTTGCACTCGTAGAGAGTGCCGCCTGTGGCAGTTTCTTTTGCTTCTTTGGTTTCTTCTACGTAGACGTAGTAGAAGCCGGCAATTCCTTTAATAATTTTTCCTGTCATGGTTTTCCTTGTGTGCTTTTGTATTTGCAGGAGTCACGCTTTCGGCGGGGATGCATGCCGCGCTTTGAGGTTGTGTGGGTGGCGGGGGCAGGCATATATTCCTCTTAAAAAATATGAAGCAAACCCCGGGCTCTCCTACGGACAGGCTATGGCTTGCTCTGCCCTGTTCTTTCCTCGGTAGGTTTATGGCACCCCGGGGCAATTCATATTTTTTTCTCGGAACACATGCCTGCCCCGCTTCCTTAGTTCCTCTCCGCGAGTTCAGGTTTTCGTCCGCGGGTTGATGCGGTAGTGGGGTGCGGATAGCACCCACTTTGTGGGTGCTATCCGGTGGCTTACTATGAAGCGTGTATTGGGTTGCTGCTTTGTGCACTATACGTGTATTGTGTGTATTTACAAATATGATGGCGATATGGAAAACTTGACGTAGCTGCGCTACGGCTCGTTTTCCTCGTGCTGCCCCAAGCTATGGCAATATCTACCTCTTTTTTGCTATTCTGGTTTATAATAATTATTTAACTTCTCTTATGCTTATGGCACGCTATACGTTACTGGATCAAGTGTGACAGTTGCAGGATTTCCTGCTTCATCTGTTTCCCCTGTCTGAACTGTCCAAGTAACCACAATACTTCCTGTAGCTTCTTTCATTGTTCCGGAAACTGTAAATGATGACGTATTTTCATATGAACCCTTATCGTATACAGTTCCACTTTTACCTACAAGCTTATACTCTGCTTTTACTACAGTTCCCTCTCCACTATAACTAATTCCTTTACTTACGTTAGTCGATATCTCCTGCTTTCCCTTACTGAGTGTAAGTGTGATTGTGGTGCCTGCGGCTACGGTTTCGCCGGATTTGGTCTGGCTGATTACGCTGCCGGCTGGTACTGTGTCGCTGTACTGGGAGTCAGCATAGGTATACTTGAGCCCTGCTCCTGCGAGGGCGCTTTCTGCATGTGACTGTGAGGCACCTACTACGTTTGGCACGGTGATTGGCTTCTGGCCCGGTGAGAGGGTGACTGTTACTGTGCTGCCCTTTGCGGCCTGTTTCTTTGCTGATGGTGACTGTGCTGTTACTACATCTGCTGCTACACTGTCATTGTAATCTCCATACTCGAAGGTGACACTAAAGCCTGCTGATTCGAGTGTACTCTTTGCTGAGCTCTTGGTCTTTCCGATTACACTTGGTATCTTGACCATCTCTGATGTACTATCACCTTTTCCTGCGATAACTACATTAATCTGTGAACCACGTTTTACTGTATCTCCGCCCTTGACATCCTGCTCAAGGATTGTGCCGTCCTTTTCATCTGACTGCTTTGTCTCAAATGCAAATACTGTGAGGTCAAGCTTTAAGCGGTCTACTGCCTTCTGAGCATCCTCCACTGACATGCCTCTGATGTCAATCATCTGGCCCTCTGTCTCAGTCTGTGTCTCTGACTCTGATTCAGACTCGGTCTGTGTCTGTGACTCTGTCTGCTGTGACTCTGAGTTCTTTTTGCCGCCAAACTTAAACACTCCTGCCACTGAAAGTGCAAGATATATGATAACTATTACAATAATTACGGCTGTTACTATACCCATGATTGTGATTGCTTTATCCATCTTTGGATTTAAAAGCTTGCCGTCATCATCATCGTCATCGTCTTCGTCGTCATCATCGTCGTCTAAGAGTGACTCATCATATTCATCATCATCGTCTTCATCGTCAGCATACTCATCATCATTATCTGCATCGGTATCATCATCGTTTAAGTCCTCTGCGACACCTCTGCCCTCTTTTATCTTGTCAAGCTCCTCCGGGCTTATAACCTTGGTCTTGCCACCGTCAATGAGTGGTGCTATTGTGACGAAATCCTCATCAGGATGCGCAAGAGATCGCCTTATGTCTGTGAGAAGCTCCTCAATAGTCTGGTATCTGCGGTCCGGTGTCTTTTGTGTACACTTTAAGATGATTTTCTCAAAGCTGATTGGCAGATCCGGTGCGTAGATGCTTGGCCTTGCAATCTCCTCCTGTAAGTGCTGCAGTGCAACTGCCACTGTGGTATCACCGTCAAACGGCACACGACCTGTAACCATCTCAAACATCACGATTCCCAGTGAGTAAATATCACTTCTGCCATCGACGAAGCCGTTTCTTGCCTGCTCCGGAGATGCATAGTGTACTGAGCCCATCACATCTGAGCTTATTGTATTTGAAGATGTAGCCTTTGCAATTCCAAAGTCTGTCACCTTTACCTTGCCATCTGTAGAAATAATGATATTCTGCGGCTTGATATCACGGTGGATGATATTTTTATTGTGAGCGGCCTCTATGCCCCTTGCCACCTGGATTGCAATACTTGCAGACTCCTTGAATGACAGCTGGCCCTTTTTCTCGATATAAGTCTTAAGTGTGATGCCCTCGACATACTCCATGACAATGTAGTACAGACCATTCTCGCTGCCTACATCATAGATATTTACGATATTCGGATGCTCAAGTCCTGCTGCTGACTGTGCCTCAGCACGGAACTTGGTCACAAATGAACTATCCTCCGAAAACTCCTGCTTTAAAACCTTTATAGCTACAAAACGGCTCAGTATATGGTCTTTTGCCTTGTATACATCGGACATGCCGCCTGCGCCAACCTTGCTTAGGATCTCATATCGATCCGATAAAAAACTTCCTATCTCTAACATCTGTTATTACCTCGTCTTAAAATGGTTTAATAATCATTACAGTGATATTATCGCGGCCACCGTTTGCATTGGCCATGGCGACAAGCTGTGACGCTGCTGTCTCGATATTATCATTTTGCCTAATAGTATCGCATATTTCTTCATCTCTCACCATATTGGTAAGTCCGTCTGTACACAGAAGAATCCTGTCGTCCTCACATAGCTCGACCTCAAAGAAATCTGCCTCCACATGATCTGCTGCCCCGACAGCTCTCGTGATGATATTCTTGTCCGGATGAACTCTCGCCTCATCGGCATTTATCTCACCCATCCTGACCATCTCATCAACCAGTGAATGATCCCTGGTAATTTGTCTGATCTGCTCTGTGCCACCTACAATATAAAGCCTGCTGTCACCTATATTGGCCACAAAAAGCTTGTTTCCTATAATAGTTCCTATGACTAAGGTGGTACCCATTCCACGCTTAGCTTCATCCTCACGAGACTCAGCCACCAAAAGCTCATTTGCCTTGTTGATAGCCTCTTTGATGATGGATACCGGTTCATCCCCGGCATTTCTCGACACCGATGCAACCACACGCTCTATAGTGTATCTGGAAGCATAGTCACCGGCTTTGTGTCCTCCCATTCCATCTGCTACGATGAAAAGATTCGGAAGATTTCCTACTGCAGTGTCAGACGAGAAATAAAAATCCTGATTCATCTCACGAATAGCACCTGCATCCGTAATGGAAAACGTCTTCATCTAGTTTATTCCTCTCTCTTTATCTATATGCTTCTTGCGAAGCTGTCCACAGGCACCGTCTATATCTCTGCCCATTTCCCTTCTAATAGTAACATTAATTCCGTTTTTTTCAAGCCTATTTTTAAAAGCCTCTATAACACCCTTGTTGGACTGCACGTAGTCGCGCTCCTTTATCGGGTTTACCGGAATCAGATTTATATGGCAGTTCATGCCATGTACGAGTGCCGAAAGCTCTGCTGCATCCTCGGCTGTATCGTTCACTCCGCCTACCAGGCTATACTCAAAGGTGACTCTGCGGCCGGTCTGTGCAAAATAATATTTGCATGCATCGACCACATCATGTATATCATAGCTGTTTGCAACCGGCATGAGAGCTTTTCTCTTTTCCTGGTTGGAGGCATGCAGTGAAAGCGCCAGCGTGATAGAAAGCTTTTCATCTGCAAGCTGTCTCATGCGCGGTACGAGACCACATGTGGAAACTGTCAGATTGCGCTGGCTGATATTGATTCCGTTTTCATCAGTGAGAAGCTCTATAAAGCGCAGCAGATTGTCGTAATTGTCAAGCGGCTCACCTGTCCCCATGACAACTACATTTGAGATGCGCTCTCCTATGTCCTTGCCTATCTGATAAATCTGGTCAATCATCTCAGACGGCCTAAGCCCCCTGACGAGACCATCAAGAGTGGATGCACAGAATCTGCACCCCATCCTGCAGCCAACCTGCGAAGATATGCATACAGAGTTTCCATGCTTGTACTTCATAAGCACACTTTCTATGACGTTGCCATCGTCGAGTGCAAAGAGATATTTTCTCGTGCCATCGAGCTTTGACACCTGCACCTCCTCTTTTTTTAGCGAGATGAGTATTGCATTGTCCTTTAATACCTGTATGAACTTTTTTGAAATATTGGTCATCTCATCAAAGCTGTCCACATGCTTCACATGAATCCACTCATATATCTGCTTCGCACGGAATTTCTTCTCTCCGAGCGATATGATAAACTCTGTGAGCTCGTCCATATTCATTGATTTGATGTCAGTTAGTTGTTCTTTTATCTGTTCCATATCATTTTTATTAAATCTGCATTTAACTATTGTTTTATAAATGTTTTTCTTATTTGTTTTGCTT
>OHEU01001123.1_pt1 | contig 12499 bp, 11 predicted proteins | sample 1567341 | NCBI WGS metagenome assembly OHEU01 (sample SAMEA3879524, study PRJEB24766) | human gut metagenome | biome: human-associated habitat; feature: feces | place: USA | collected 1985/1987 | reverse complement strand
TACAACAACTGCCGCTGCTGCTGCTATCAGCAAAATATACGCTGATATGTCTGCCATATGCAATTTTGCAAAAAAATCTCTGAAACGCTGCAATGCAAACTCCTTCCCATATTCTCTATTCCCTAACTTTTACAATCTATCCCCACAAATAACAAAATGTCCGTGATGCGAGTCGAACGCACGACACCCGGCTCCGGAGGCCGGTGCTCTATCCACTGAGCTACACGGACAAAAATGCAGTGCTGTCAGCCAAATCATCCTATATTATAATTCTTATGACAGCTCTGCATTAAGTTATTATATCAAATGGCTGTTTTTAAGTCAATCCAATGTCAGCGTGAATATCCGATTCTTTCTTCTGTATATATATACATTATCCGCAAGTGTCTCTTCCTCATCAACAATCGTATTATTAACCTCTTTTACAAGCATATTCAATTCCGATACATCATATTCTTCCTTAAGCGGAACCAGAAGTACCTCATGCACGCTGCTTGGAATTACTATGACATCCGCGGCAAATCTTTCTGCAAATTCATCAATCACGCCATCATACAGCAGACTTGCTGCGCCATTAATTCCGCTGTCATTCGTGAGTATGTACATCATATCATCTTCCCTGCAGCTGTCTTTTGGTATGTCGACAACCTCGTCTATCCTTGTAATTCTGTACGGAAGAAGATTAGGCGTATTCTTTCTTGCAAGACTGTATATCTCACTCTCACTCACTCCCCACAGCCCCAGATGCGAATTATGAATAAGTGCGGTTGCATTATAATTACTCTCACGCTCTATAAGACAGTAGAACACAACAGCAAGATTCATAAACCTCTTATGCGGTACATCCTGCAGTAGTTCCTTGTTTTTCTCGTAATTCACAAGTTTATATGCCACTCTCTTTTTTATCTCTTCAAAGTCATTGAATATCCCTGCCATGCTCTCAAGCTTTTCCCTGCCCGATTCGTATGTGTTCAGGACTTCACGTGTTATTGATACAATGCTGCGTCCCGCCTCAAACTGATTATAATACCCATTCAGGTATATTGTCGGTGAACCCGGACACCCCTTTCTTACAATTGTAAGTCCGTCAAGTTCACATCCGTTATTACGCATAATCTTAAGCATTCTGACTTCTCCGTCACAGTTGAGATTTGCTTCAACATTGCAGCGTATTTCTTCTACAAATTCATTATACTCCATTCATTAACCCTTTCATCGATTATTCATAACTTCCGTGCACTGAAGTCAATTGTTATTCTTCCCGGGAAATGTGGCTGAAATGCCAATTAGTTAAAAGAACCTTCTGAAAAAGAAGGCATACAATAGCGACTGCCGTTGTATGCCCTACTATACGCTGTGTTATGCGTAATGTCAATCTGGAAAACTGCCATAAAATTTTATTCAAACTTTGTGACAGGTTAACAAAATTCCTACAAAGTGTAGCAAAATCATCTGTTGTTAATATTAATCTTATCCATAAGTGAAACTCTGTTGAACGGAAGCATAAAATAGAATCCGTCAACATAATCATACATCTGCCCAATAAGTTCATTGGCTATCTGTGCCCCGACAGCTTCACCTTCCTCCTTGGACATATCCGGTGAATATCTTGCCACAATCTCATCAGGAACATCAATTCCTATGAATTCATTCTTTATAAAGTTAGCATTGCGGTAACTTACAAGCGGCATTATTCCACAGAGAATCTTTGTATCCATCTTCTCTTTTATCATTGCAAGTCTCTCAATCCCTTCCTTTGAGAACACCGGCTGTGTCATAAAGTATGATGCTCCATTATCTATCTTCTTCTGCATACGCTCCATAATCCTGTCAATTCTGCCAAGCGTCACATTCAGCGCTCCACCATAATAGAGCGGTTCATCTGCAAAATGTTCCTGATTCATCTCCTTTACAAAATTCATAAGTCTTATCGAATTATAATCAAACACACCTGTTGTTGACACTCTTGATACACTCGGTACCGGATCTCCGGTCACAAGCAGCAGCTGCCTTATGCCGTTTATGTAGGCACCAAGCAGTGTAGAACGCATTGCAATCACATTCTTATCCCTGCAGCATACATGAGGCATTACCATCATTCCTGTCTCCTGTGTCACCTTAAGGCTCATAAGCACGGAGTCAACGCGGCTTCTTCCCATAGGGGAATCTGCAAATGTGAGAATATCCACTCCTCTGCTCTTAAGGTACTGAGCCTGTTCTATAAGCCTGTCATACTTTGCATCATACGGAGGGTCAAGCTCAACAGCAACAACCTTGTGACCGCTTTTAAACAGCTGCATAAATTCATTCGGTCTTTTCTCATTCACTCTTATATCAGCAGCTTCCGCCGGATTATTGCCATTCACCGGTTCATTCCCGTCAGAAGTTTCTGTCCTTCCTGCAGGCACCGCATCACCGATACGTCTGCAAAGTTCTCTGATGTATGCCGGCTTTGTTCCACAGCATCCGCCAATGATATTCATTCCATATGCAGATATCTTCTGCATGTTATCGCAAAAGTACGATGCATTATTCATAAACACCATGCGGTTATTCATCTGTTCCGGATAACCTGCATTAGGAAGACATGACATGTATTTATCCTTTGCAAATGTAAGCTTCTGCATTATGTTATTCATATGCCCCGAGCCAATGCCGCAGTTAAATCCGCATGAATCAATGCAGTCCATCTGCCCTGCCTGCTGCATTATCCTTGCCGCACTTATTCCGCCTGCCGTAAAGCCATTCTTATTAAGGCAGAAATCCGCCATTATAAACATGTCAGATTTGCTTCTTACATACTCTGCCACCTCTTTTATATCATCAAAATCAGCAAAAGTCTCAAATCTGATTGCATCCACTTTCATATTCAGGAATATATCGCAGATCATCTTGTATTCTTCAACTGCACTTCCCTCTGATTCAGCATTTTCCTTGATTGGTCCTATATCTCCTGCCACATAAGCTCTGCCATCTGCACATCTCTGGGCGATTCTGCACGCATCTTCAATGAGCTTTTTAAGTTCATCCCTGCCAATTCCAAGCATCTGGGTGTTCGCTGCAAATGTATTGGTTCTGATAAGCTTAGCACCCGCATCTATATATTCATTATGTATTCTCTCAATTATATCCGGTCTCTCAATGTTGGCAAACTCAGCAAATGCCTCTGGATTGTTGGTAATCTCCGAATAATACGTTCCCATTGCGCCGTCGGTTATAAGCCTGTGCCCTTTGAGATATTCTCTTAAACTCTCCATCATGTCCTCTCTTCTGCATATATTTCTTCTGAATATTATTCTGAATATATTTTACATACGGTTTATAATAACATGCATTTTTTTCATCAGCAAGGCATATTATTTCGATAGAAATACATGCACATATGAACAGCTCACATGAAGTATTCATTTAAACTGTTCATACGAACTGCCCATGCATGAAAATATATGTGGAAATGAGGTCAAACATGAACGAATTCAACCTATACAGTGACATCAGCGCACGAACCGGCGGTGAAATCTATCTTGGAATCGTAGGACCGGTACGAACAGGCAAATCTACTTTCATCAAACGATTCATGGATATCTGCGTTCTTCCGGCAATGACTGATGCAAATGCACGAACACGAGCTACTGATGAGCTTCCTCAAAGCGCTGCCGGTAAGACAATTATGACTACCGAACCAAAATTCATTCCTAATGAAGCTGCTGCCATCACCGTATCAGACAACATCAGTCTGAAAGTACGCCTTATCGACTGTGTCGGTTTCATGGTGGAAGGTGCATCAGGGCACATTGAGGACGGAAAGGAGCGTATGGTAAAGACTCCCTGGTTTCCTAATGAGATTCCTTTTACCAAAGCTGCTGAGATCGGGACTGACAAAGTAATACAGGAACACTCCACAATAGGCATTGTTGTCACCACTGACGGATCATTTGGAGAGCTTGCGCGTTCAAGCTATGTTCCTGCCGAAGAACGCACGATAAATGAGCTTCGCAGGATTGGCAAACCATTTGTTGTCCTTCTTAACAGTTCACATCCATATGATAATTCCACAGCCGCCCTTGCCAAAGAACTTTCTTCCAAATACAGCGTCACTGTTCTTCCTGTTAATTGTGACCAGCTGAAAGAAGATGATGTCACACGCATACTTGAGAATGTTCTTTATGAATTCCCGGTAACTGAGTTCAGGCTCTACGCACCTTCATGGCTCGAAATGCTTTCCGACAATCATCCTGTGAAGCTCTCCTGTATAGCTTCACTCAAAGACATGCTTGGACGCTATTCAAGGATAAAGGATTTTAAAGATTCACCGTATTCCATTTCAGATGATTATATTGAAAAACTCAGCATTAGCAATATAAATACTTCCGACGGAAGCATAAGACTTGATGCCGTAATGCGCCCTGATGTATATTTCAATACAGTAAGTGAACTTACAGGCACATCTATACATAATGAATATGAGCTGATCAGCACAATCAGCGACTTAAGCAGGCGGCGCCGTGAATTTGATAATGTAGGCTCTGCCATGGCTGATGTAGCAATCTCCGGGTTTGGTGTTGTTGCTCCTGTGCGTTCTGAGATTACACTTGAAGAGCCGGTTGTTATTAAAAATGGGAGTAAATACGGTGTCAAAATCAAAGCCTCTGCACCGGCAATCAACCTGCTTAAAACAAGCATTCAGGTTGAGATTGCTCCTATCGTTGGTTCAAAACAGCAGGCTGATGACCTTATAGATTATATAAAAGCCAATTCTGCCGGCAATCCCGACGGAATATGGGATACCAATATATTCGGCAAAACAGTTGAGCAGATTGTGGATGACGGAATTACCGAGAAGACCCGTAACATAACGGCCGAAAGTATGGGAAAGATAAGTGATACTCTTGAAAAGGTAATGAACGAGAATTCAGGTCTCGTCTGCCTTATCGTGTAAACCGCCCGGGAGTAATACCGTGCATGACTGATAAAATCTTACCAAGATTATGCAAAACAGGGAGACTCTGCATATCATATTGCAGAAGCTCCCTGTTCTTATTGCTGGAGTTAGAATAATCGCCTTGTATTATAATTTACATTGATATGTACTCAGACAGATGCTCATTATGCCACATATGGCCTCCAGGAAAGACATCATGCCGTATGTTATCACCGGCATCAAACAGGCTGTATGCTTTTTTGATTATATCTACCTGCTTATTAACATTATCAATTCCTCCCGGCCCGTTAAGATGGTCGTCCAGCCCCGACTGGATAATCAGCCTGCGCGGAGCAATCATCGCCGCAATATCTCCCATATCTACGTGTTCCCAGAGGTGTGGAACATAATTGCAGCTGCAGTTGTTGTTAAGATAAAGGTGTGCATCCCTGAATCCATACATATATCCGCTTATGATTACCTTCTTCACACGTTCATCAAGTGCTCCAAGCCACATAGCCTGCATTCCGCCCCCTGAGAAGCCAACGCATGCTATATCATCCGTGTCCCACTCGCCTCGCTCCTCGATATAGTCTATGAGCCTGAATCCGTCCCATGTGTTCATGCCTGCAACTGTCATTCCAAGCGGCTCTGCCATATGTGCAAGGTTATAACATGTTCCCTCAAGAAAATATTCGTCCCCCTGCTTTGCCATATCGCGTCTCTCGCCAAAACCACGGCAGTCCGGACATATGGCAACACACCCCTGCTTTGCCAGTGCAAGTCCGTAATCATAATTGAATCTGTCGATAGCTTCCTTTACCTGCGGGATATCTGCACAGCCGGCAACGCTGTACTTGCCACCGCCCTGATGTCCACACATTGCTATGTAACACTTGGCATTGCTGTTGCCTGCACATTCATCAGGTATAAGAATGTACATAGGCATCCAGACATCTTCTTCTGTCTGGATTATCACCTTCTCCCTTGTGATGCCTCCGTCAAGCCTCACCTTCTCTGCAACTATCGGCTTGATATTGCACATCTCCATCCTGTCAAGTCCGAGAAGCCTTATAAGCATCGCCTTAGTCTTCTCTTTCCATCCAAGGAACTCTTCTCTTGTGACAGCATTCATGCCGTCCTGCCTTGCGTACTTATCGTACTCCCTCTGCATGCGGGCAAGGCATGTGTAAAACCTGGTTATTCCATAATTCTCTGACATATGCCCTCCAAAACATTGTACGAATTACAAATTTACGTTATAATAATAACATATTAATTAGGAGAATGCATCATATGATTATATTATCTGTTAAGGAAATCAAATCTTTCATGTCACACCTTTTCATGAAAGAAACTCTTGATTCATGGCTTGTATCTGAAGTCACCATAACCACCCACAATACATTTCAGGTAGACGGCAGACTGCATAAGGATTTCTATGGTGAGACTATTCCCGATGAACTTACATCCTGTGAATATTCCCCATGGTCTCTTCTGCGTCCTTTGTGCTTCGGCATAATAAAAGGCAGCCGCACACCTCTTTATATGAAGCTTGTTCTCCAGCTTAACAGTTCCATGGTTGAGAATATTCTTTCAGAAAGTGCTGCTCCTTTTGTACCTGAAGACATTAACGGACTATTCATAAATATACGTTACGAAGATGGCAGTCTGAGCATAACAACAGGTTCATCATTAAGGACATTTAGCATGGATAAGACTCTTGACGAAGCATTTGAGAATTATGTACGCAGGCTGTTTTTCCAATTCTGTGAGTAATATCTTTGCAAGTTTATATAAAGTTTATTCTTTTGTTAGCACTCTTTTATAATGAGTGCTGATTTTTTCTTGACATTCACTTATAAGGGGATTATTATAATCACATCATAATTTTTAAGGAGTGTGTTTTACAATGGCTAACGAACATGGAAGTCTTTCTATTAACAGTCAGAATATATTCCCAATAATCAAAAAGTGGCTTTATTCTGACCATGATATTTTTTACAGAGAATTAATTTCTAACGGCTGTGATGCAATCACCAAGCTTAAGAAGCTTGCTATGATTGGTGAGTACAATGAGCCTGATGATGCTGATTACAAGGTAGTAGTTAAGGTTAACTCAACAGACAAGACAATTAAGATTATAGATAACGGTCTTGGCATGACTGCCGATGAAGTTAATCAGTACATCAACCAGATAGCATTCTCAGGTGCCGAAGCATTTCTTGAGAAGTACAAGGACAAGGCTAACGATGACCAGATAATTGGACATTTTGGTCTCGGTTTCTACTCAGCATTCATGGTTGCTGACAAGGTTACGATTGATACTCTCTCATATACAGACGGTGCTAAGCCTGTTCACTGGGAATGTGACGGCGGTACTGAGTATGACATGAAGGAAGGCAGCAAGACTACAAGAGGTACTGAGATTACTCTCTATTTATCGGAAGAGTGCAATGAATTTGCCAATGAGTATCGTGCGCGTGAAGTAATTGAGAAGTACTGCTCATTCATGCCGATACCTATTTTCCTTGAGAAAGAAGACGGCGAGCCTCAGTACGAGACAATTGACGAGGATGATGTTAAGGATACAGATACTGTTATCGAGCACATTGTTGAAGAAGCCAAGACAGAGGAAGTTGAGAAGGATGACGGAACTACAGAGACTGTAGAGACTGTTCCTGCCAGGAAGAAAGCTAAGATTCTTAAAAGACCTGTTGCCCTTAACGATACTACCCCACTCTGGAATAAGCATCCTAATGAATGCACAGAGGAAGAATATAAGGAATTCTACAGAAAGGTATTCCATGATTACAAGGAGCCTCTGTTCTGGATTCACCTTAACATGGATTATCCATTCAACCTTAAGGGTATCCTTTACTTCCCTAAGCTCAATACAGAATATGAGACAATTGAGGGAACTGTAAAGCTTTATAACAATCAGGTATTCGTTGCCGATAACATCAAGGAAGTTATCCCTGAATTCCTTCTGCTTCTTAAGGGCGTAATTGACTGCCCTGACCTGCCTCTTAATGTATCAAGGAGTGCTCTTCAGAATGATGGTTTTGTCAAGAAGATTTCTGATTACATTACCAAGAAGGTAAGTGACAAGCTCTCAGGAATGTATAAGACAGATAAGGAAAACTACGAGAAGTACTGGGATGACATTAATCCGTTTATCAAGTTCGGCTGTTTAAGAGATGAGAAGTTCGCCGAGAAGATGAATGACTATATCATATTCAAGAATATTGACGGCAAATATCTTACACTTAAGGAATGCCTTGAGGAGAATAAAGAAAAGCACGAGAATACTATCTTCTATGCAAGCAATGAGACTGAGCAGAGCCAGTATATCAACATGTTCCGCGAGGAAGGAATAGATGTTGTAATACTTAACCAGTCAATTGACCAGGCATTCATTACTACTCTTGAGAACAAGAACGAAGGTCTTAAGTTCGCCCGTGTCGATGCTGATATTGCTGACAGCTTCAAGGAAGAAACTACCGAAGATGAACTCAAGGAAGAGACTGACACTCTTACAGGCATATTCCGCAAGGCTCTCGGTGATGACAAGCTTGAAGTTAAGGTTGAGAAGCTCAAAGATGCCAATATCTCTTCTGTTGTCACACTTTCAGAGGAAAGCCGCCGTATGCAGGATATGATGAGAATGTATAACATGGGCGGTGGCAATAATATGGCTATGTTCGGTACGATGGGTCAGACTCTTATCCTTAACGCCAATAATACACTTGTTAAGTACATCTTCGAGCATAAGGAATCCGACAATGTGGATATGTTCTGTGAGCAGCTCTATGACCTTGCAATGTTAAGTCACGGTCCGCTGGCTCCTGAGCAGATGACTAAGTTTGTGACAAGAAGCAACGAGATTCTGTCTATGCTTGCCAAATAATTTCTTGTCATTTGCATAATAATAATTTATACTGAATAGGTTGGAGTTAGTAATACTCCAGCCTATTTATTTTTGATTTTGAAATGAGGAATTGATAATGGCAACACCTTCTAATAAATATCCGGCAGACACCGAAGCCATGCATAATACAATAAGCAGAAGAACGCATGCAGCATCGAATGAAGCAGCGCATGAGCCAAAACGTGAGCTTAAGCATGGACGCGTGAGTGAACGTATGCGCTCCAGTGAGCCTGACCCTGATCCTTCTGCTTATGCATCAGGTGATACCGGCGAATCCGGCGGTCACTTCTGGAGCGAAGTCTTAAGCTATATTAAGATTCTTGCTGTTGCCATCATAGTTGCATTTCTATTCACAAGATTTATTATAGTTAATGCACAGGTTCCTTCTGGTTCAATGGAGAACACTATTCTTACAGGCGACAGACTTATTGGTTTCCGTCTGGCATATCTGTTTCACGAACCTGAACGTGGTGATATTGTAATATTTAAGTATCCTGACGATGAATCTCAGAACTTTGTTAAAAGAGTTATTGGAATTCCTGGAGATGTTATTAATATCAGGAATGGTTACGTTTATGTTAATGGAGAGATGCTTGAAGAGAATTATATCCGTGAGCCAATGAACAGTGATGGGGAAGACCTGACATATGTTGTACCTTCCGGTTCGTATTTTATGTTAGGCGATAATCGTAATAATTCCAAAGATTCCAGATACTGGATTAATACATTCGTATCTAAAGACAAGATAATTGCTAAAGTTTCTTTCAGATACTTCAATGTCAGGACGAAAAGGTTTTCTTTTTCTTTTATTAAATAATCCCCTGCATAATAGATAATATTCAGGGAACAATAATATGGCCGCTATGTTTCAAAAACAATAGCGGTCATATTTGTTTTTTGAAAGGAGAAATATTATGGGTAATCTTAACTGTAATGCTGCATCTTGCATGCATAACTGTGACAACCAGTGCTGTCTTAATTCAATCTGTGTAGAAGGAAGCTCTGCATGCCAATGTGGTGAAACATGCTGCAGTGACTATGAACATCAGAAACCAGGTGCAACTAATATGTGCCATCTTCCTAAAGATTCTTTATCCATCTCATGTGAAGCAACCAACTGCATATATAACACTAATAAAAAATGTGATGCTGACCATGTAGACATATCAGGTATAAAAGCTGTAACAGAGGACGATACAGTCTGTACAACATTCCAGGCAAGGGGATAAGTCCTACTCGCGCAAAAAGGGCTGTCATGCATATGCATGACAGCCCTTAATAATACATAATAATTATGCTCTTGATGTATACTCACCTGTACGAGTATCAATCTTAATCTTATCGCCCTGGTTAACGAATAATGGAACCATAATCTTAGCTCCTGTCTCTACGATAGCTGGCTTAGTAGCACCTGTTGCTGTGTTACCCTTGATACCAGGCTCTGTATCTGTTACTTCAAGCTCAACTGAAATAGGTGGCTCAATAGCAAATACATTACCATCATGTGAACAAAGCTTAACCATCTCATTCTCTTTAACGAACTTAAGAGAATCACCAACCTGATCAGCACTTAATGCGATCTGGTCATATGTCTCTGTATTCATAAAGTTGTAAAGATCTCCATCAGCATATAAATACTGATATTCTGATCTGTCGATGTGTGCAAGATCAAACTTCTCAGTTGGTCTGAAAGAATTCTCTATAACACCACCAGAAATAATATTCTTTAACTTAGCTCTAACGAAAGGTGATCCCTTACCAGGCTTAACATGCTGGAATTCGATTACCTGCCAAATTCCGTTCTCATACTGAATTGTAATACCGTTCTTAAAACTACCTGCATCTACCATTCTTTGGTATACCTCCTAAATAATCAAATGACTTCTAATATTGTATAATAAATATAAACATTTGGCAACTACTTTTTCATTGCAAGGTCAACAACTGCTTCCATTGCATATAAATATCCCTTAAGTCCAAGCCCTACAACCTGTCCGTTACATACAGGAACTGTCACAGAGGTATGTCTGAACTCCTCTCTTGTATGTACGTTGGATATATGAACCTCAATCTTAGGAATAGCTGCAACAGATGCAAGTGCATCTCTTACTGCATAGCTGTAATGTGTGAATGCTCCGGGATTGATAACAATTCCATCAACATCATTGTAGTATGCCTCCTGAATCTTATCAATTATAGCACCTTCATGATTGCTCTGGAATACTTCCACATCAACTCCAAGCTCTTCTGCCTTCTTCTCAATCATTGAAACAAGAGCTTCATAATTCTGTTCGCCATAGATGCCTTTCTCTCTTATTCCAAGAAAATTAATGTTAGGTCCGTTCATTACTAGTATCTTCATATCAATCCTCCATTATTCCCATATTAATAGCTGTCACAACATCTGTATACATATCTTCAAATCTTCTGTCATCAGTCTTAACAATAATATCAGCAGCCTCTTTATAAAGAGCCTCCCTTGCAGCCATAAGGCTTTCAATCTTCTCTCTTAGGTTGCCTCCTGCAAGAAGCGGTCTGCTTGTATCCTTAGACAGACGCTTTACCAGTTCATCAACAGACGCTTCCAGATATACAACAATTCCAAGCTCCTTAAGAAGACTTCTGTTAACTTCTCTTACCGGCAGTCCTCCACCAACAGATATAACACAGTTATCACAGACCTGTGCAAGCTCTTTAATAGCCTGTGTCTCCATATCCCTGAATGTCTCTTCACCGGAATCCCTGAATATATCCTTAATAAGCTTGTTGTACTTATTCTCTATATACTCGTCAGTATCTAGAAATTCCATATTGTGAGTCCTGGTAATCCATCTTCCAAATGTTGTCTTACCGCTTCCCATAAAACCAATAAGGATAATATTATTCTTTCTATTCATTAATCCCAAGCTCCTTCTGAAGACACTTATACACCTCATCAGCCTCTTCCTTAGTAATCTTACAGTCATTCCAGAGCTCGTAAGCACTTACACCCTGATACAGAAGCATCTTAAGACCATTATAAGCATTCTTTCCCTGTGCCTTGATAAGCTTCATAAACTTAGTATTGGCCGGATTATATATAATATCAACACCAACTGCTGCCTTTTTGTAAAATGCTTCATCATCAATAACAACAGCTTCGTCATTCGGATGAAGTCCAACACTTGTTGTCTGGATAACAACATAATCTTCTCCCGGAATATCAGCATAATCAGCAATATTCATAGGAATAACCTTATCATTGTTAAAATGTGCATTAACAGCCTGTGCAATTGCCTCAGCCTTATCAACTGTTCTGTTCAGCAGATACACACACTGTGCATTCTTACTTGAACATAAGAATGTTATGGCTCTTGCTGCTCCTCCTGCTCCAAGAATAATAACCTTGGAATTCTCAAGTTCAATGCCTTCATCTTCAAGCTCCCTTGCAAGGCCAAGAATATCCGTGTTGTATCCTTTGAATCCTCCTTCAACCCTTACAAGCGTATTAACAGCTCCTATAGCCCTGGCAAGCGGATCAATATCAACAAGAGTATCAATAACCTCTGACTTGTGTGGAACTGTAACATTAAGTCCAAGAATATTAAGGCTGTATGCACCTTTAACAGCTGTCTTCACATCACCCTTCTCAACTTTAAATGTGGTAT
>OHEU01001114.1_pt1 | contig 12548 bp, 7 predicted proteins | sample 1567341 | NCBI WGS metagenome assembly OHEU01 (sample SAMEA3879524, study PRJEB24766) | human gut metagenome | biome: human-associated habitat; feature: feces | place: USA | collected 1985/1987 | reverse complement strand
GAAAGAAGGTGGTGAAGTGTCTGAGCGTATGTTTCCGTCTTACCTGTCTACTTTTATTTCCGAGTATTTCAATATGTCCGTTGAAGATGACTTCCTACATGAAGATCGTCTGGCAGCACTTTATTATGCCTATGCCATGAAGTGCAAAAATAAGTTTGTGTCTGCATGGTTTAGTTTTAATCTTGTGATTAATAATGTATTGGTCGCATTGACAGCGCGAAAGTTCAAAGTGGATGTAGCTCCGTTGATAGTGGGAGATACGGAAGTTTGTGAAGCTTTGCGTACATCCGGTGCTCGAGATTTCGGCCTGAGTGGTGAAGTGGAATGGCTGGATATATTGGTGAAAATCAGTGAAACGGAAGAGCTGGTGGAGCGAGAGAAAAAAATAGACCTATTGCGGTGGAATTGGATGGAGGAAGCTACTTTCTTTAATTATTTCACTGTGGAGCGTTTGTTTGTTTTTCTATTACAGCTTGAAATGATAGAGCGTTGGATCTCATTGGATAAAGAAAAGGGTAGTCAATTGTTTCGTAGTATTATTGCTACATTAAAGGATGAAGTACAGATACCCGCAGAATTCAGATAAAATAAATTATAAAATTATATGGCAACAAAAGGAACTGTTAGTGGCGTAATAGCTAATATGGTAACCCTCACCGTTGACGGTCCTGTGGCACAGAACGAGATTTGTTATATCTCGACTGGCGGAGACAGATTGATGGCGGAGGTTATTAAAGTGGTAGGCACTCAGGTTTATGTGCAGGTGTTTGAAAGCACTCGCGGATTGAAAGTAGGAGCCGAAGCAGAGTTTACTGGACACATGCTTGAAGTGACATTGGGTCCTGGTATGCTTTCTAAAAACTACGATGGTCTGCAAAATGACCTCGACAAGATGGATGGCGTTTTTCTGAAACGCGGACAGTACACGTATCCGTTGGATAAGGAAAGCAAATGGCATTTTGTACCTTTGGCTAAAGTCGGAGATCAAGTGGAAGCGGCAGCATGGCTGGGTCAAGTAGATGAAAATTTCCAGCCATTGAAAATCATGGTCCCTTTTGAACAGAAAGGAGTATGCACTGTCAAGTCTATTGTTGAGGAAGGTGATTACGGCATTGAGGATACAATTGCTGTCCTGACTGATGAAGAAGGGAATGAAGTTAAGGTAAATATGATTCAGAAGTGGCCTGTGAAACGTGCCATGACGAATTATAAAGAAAAACCTCGTCCTTTCAAATTGTTGGAAACCGGCGTACGTGTGATTGATACGGTCAATCCTATAGTAGAGGGAGGTACAGGATTTATTCCCGGACCGTTCGGTACAGGTAAAACGGTGCTCCAGCATGCTATATCCAAGCAGGCGGAAGCTGATATTGTAATCATTGCTGCTTGTGGTGAACGTGCCAACGAGGTTGTGGAAATCTTTACTGAATTCCCTGAGTTGGTTGACCCTCATACAGGACGCAAGCTCATGGAGCGTACTATCATCATTGCCAATACTTCTAATATGCCGGTGGCTGCTCGTGAAGCTTCTGTATACACAGCCATGACAATTGCCGAATATTATCGTAGCATGGGATTGAAAGTCTTACTGATGGCAGACTCTACTTCCCGTTGGGCTCAGGCTTTGCGTGAAATGTCCAATCGTATGGAAGAATTGCCCGGTCCTGATGCTTTCCCTATGGATTTGTCCTCTATCATTTCCAATTTCTACGGTCGTGCAGGATATGTGAGACTGAATAACGGTGAAACGGGTTCTATTACTTTCATCGGTACAGTATCTCCTGCCGGTGGTAACTTAAAAGAGCCTGTAACAGAGAATACTAAGAAAGTAGCCCGTTGTTTCTATGCTCTTGAACAAGATCGTGCGGACAAGAAGCGTTATCCTGCCGTAAACCCGATTGACTCGTATTCCAAATATATAGAATACCCTGAATTTGAAGAGTATATCACCAAGCACATCAACGGTGAGTGGATTGGCAAGGTGAATGAAATCAAGACCCGTTTGCAGCGTGGTAAGGAGATTGCCGAGCAAATCAACATCTTGGGTGACGACGGTGTGCCCGTAGAGTATCACGTGACTTTCTGGAAATCGGAATTGATTGACTTCGTTATTCTGCAGCAGGATGCCTTTGATGAAGTGGATGCGGTAACTCCGATGGAACGTCAGGAAGAAATCGTAAATATGGTGATTGACATTTGCCATACTGATTTCAGCTTTGATAATTTCGTGGAAGTAATGGACTTCTTCAAGAAGATGATCAATATCTGCAAGCAGATGAACTATGCACAGTTCCGTTCTCCGCAATATGTGGAATTCCAGAAACAGTTGCAGGAGCTGGTTGCCGAAAGAAAAGTAAAATAAGTGAAATCAATAAATGGGTAGAAAATGGCGACAAAAGCTTTTCAAAAAATATATACAAAGATTAGCCAGATAACCAAGGCTACCTGTTCGCTGAAAGCAACAGGGGTTGGTTATGACGAACTGGCTATGGTGAACGGCAAGCTGGCGCAGGTGGTGAAGATTGCCGGAGATGAAGTGACTCTGCAGGTGTTTGAAGGTACGGAAGGTATTCCGACCAATGCAGAGGTGGTATTCTTGGGCAAGTCTCCTACGCTGAAAGTGAGTGACCAGCTGGCCGGACGTTTCTTCAATGCTTTCGGTGAACCGATTGACGGGGGACCGGAAGTAGAAGGTACTGAAGTAGAAATTGGTGGTCCGTCAGTGAATCCGGTACGTCGTAAACAGCCGTCTGAACTGATTGCTACGGGTATTGCCGGTATCGACTTGAACAATACACTGGTATCCGGACAGAAGATTCCGTTCTTTGCAGACCCTGACCAGCCTTTTAACCAGGTAATGGCGAACGTAGCTTTGCGTGCAGAGACAGACAAGATTATCCTGGGAGGTATGGGTATGACAAACGATGACTACCTCTACTTTAAGAATGTATTCTCGAATGCAGGTGCGTTGGACCGTATCATCAGCTTTGTGAATACGACAGAGAATCCGCCGGTAGAACGTTTGTTGATTCCGGATATGGCATTGACTGCGGCTGAATATTTTGCCGTAGAACATAACCAGAAGGTATTGGTACTGCTGACCGATATGACTTCGTATGCCGATGCGTTGGCTATCGTGTCTAACCGTATGGACCAGATTCCGTCAAAGGATTCTATGCCGGGCTCTTTGTATTCTGATTTGGCTAAGATTTACGAAAAAGCTGTACAGTTCCCGAGCGGTGGTTCTATTACCATCATTGCGGTGACTACTCTTTCCGGTGGTGATATTACTCATGCAGTTCCGGATAATACCGGTTATATCACAGAAGGTCAGCTCTTCTTGCGTCGTGATAGTGACATTGGTAAGGTAATTGTCGACCCGTTCCGTTCATTGTCACGTTTGAAACAGCTGGTAAGTGGTAAGAAGACACGTAAGGATCATCCGCAGGTGATGAATGCGGCCGTACGTTTGTATGCCGATGCGGCGAATGCCAAGACGAAGATGGAAAACGGTTTCGACCTGACCAACTACGACGAACGTGCGCTGGCCTTTGCCAAGGATTATGCCAACCAGCTGCTGGCTATTGATGTGAACTTGAATACGACAGAAATGCTGGATGTAACCTGGGGCTTGTTCAGCAAATACTTCAAGCCGGAAGAAGTGAACATCAAGAAAGAGTTCGTAGATCAGTATTGGAAGAAATAAAATTATAAGACTTTAAAATGGCAATAAAATTTCAGTATAACAAGACCTCTTTGCAACAGCTTGAAAAGCAGCTGAAGGTCCGTGTGCGTACGCTCCCTATCATTAAGAATAAGGAGAGTGCTCTGCGCATGGAAGTGAAACGCTGTAAGGAAGAAGCTGCCGAACTGGAGGAACGACTGGAAACGCAAATCTCGTCATACGAGCACATGCATGCCCTTTGGAATGAGTTTGACGCTTCATTGGTAAGGGTGAAAGATGTGCATCTGGGTGTGCGGAAGATTGCGGGTGTCCGGGTTCCGTTGCTGGATGAGGTGGAGTTTGATATCCGGCCATTTAGTTTGTTCTGTAGCCCGAAGTGGTATGCCGACGGTATTCATCTATTGAAAAAACTTGCCCAGACTGCCATTGAAAGAGAGTTTGCTCTTGCCAAGCTGGATTTGCTGGAACATGCACGTAAGAAAACGACTCAGAAAGTAAACCTTTTTGAAAAAGTGCAGATTCCGGGCTATCAGGACGCTTTGCGGAAAATCAAACGTTTTATGGAAGATGAGGAAAACTTGTCAAAATCCTCTCAAAAGATTTTGAAGTCTATCCAGGAGAAAAGAAAGGAGGCGGAAGAATGATTGCAAAAATGACAAAAGTTACTTTTTTGGTATACCATAAAGAGTATGATTGCTTTTTGAAAAATATCCGTGACCTGGGAGTGGTACATGTAGCCACAAAAGCACAGGGAGGTGCTGAGAATGCGGCTTTGCAGGAAAGTATCCGTTTGTCTGCACGTTATGCTGCGGCTATCAAATTGCTGCAGAGTATGGAAACGGCTTCTGCCGAAGTGCGTGAAGGAGATGCGGCCAAAGGAGAACTAGCTTTAAAGCAGACTGATGAGTTGCTGCAACAGTCACAGCAGCTTACGCATCGTGTACAGGCTGCCGAGAAAGAGTTGGCTACGTTGGAACCATGGGGTGATTTTGATCCACAAAATATATCCCGTTTGCGTAAAGCTGGCTATCAGATGGGCTTTTATATTTGCTCTGAAAAGCAGTTTAAGCCGGAATGGGTAGACTTGTATCACGCAACAGTCATCAACCGGATTGGCTCGAAGATGTATTTTATCACAGTGACAAAAGGAATGGTGTTGCCGGAACTGGAAATAGAAATGGCTAAGCTGCCGGATAGTTCACTTTCAGCCTTGCAAGCAAAGGTGGCCGATTTGAAAGCACAGCAGACAGCTCTTCAGGAAAAATTGAAAGACTTGGCTGCAACGGTGATTCCTGATTTGAAGGCTGCCCAGCATCAGGTACATTCTCAGATTGAGTTTTCGAAGGTCGTACTCAGCACGGATGCTTTGGCCGACAATAAACTCATGTTGTTGGAAGGATGGATTCCTTCGGAACGTCTGCCGGAAATGACCGAATACCTTCGTACACAGGAGGTCTATTATGAAACGGCAGCTCCGACACCGGAGGATGATGTGCCTATCCTGCTGGAAAACAAAGGCTTCTTCAGACTGTTTGAACCCATTATGCGTCTGTATATGCTGCCGAAATACAATGAACTGGACTTGACACCGTTCTTTGCTCCGTTCTTTATGTTGTTTTTCGGTCTCTGTCTGGGCGATTCCGGTTATGGCTTGTTCATGTTATTGGCGGTAACCCTGTATCGTCTGTTTGCCAAGAAACTGAGTGCCTCAATGAAGCCCATCCTGACATTGGTGCAGATTTTAGGAGCTTCGACAATGGTTTGTGGTTTACTCACGGGTACATGCTTTGGATTTAATCTGTATGACATTCAGGTTCCTTTCTTCCAGACATTAAAGGAAACTATTTCGCTGGACAATCAGCAAATGTTCAACCTTTCTCTGATATTGGGAGGTGTGCAGATTATTTTTGGTATGATACTGAAGGCTGTAAACCAGACTATTCAGTTTGGTGTGAAGTATGCGATTGCGACTATTGGCTGGATTCTGATTCTGGTTAGTACGGCAGTAGCTTTTGCAGCTCCCGGACTGATGGCAATGGGAGGGACAGTACATCTGATATTATTGGCTATAGGAGGCTTGATGGCTTATCTGTATAACAGTCCTGACAAGAATATTTTTGTGAATATCGGTTTGGGATTATGGGATAGCTACAATATGGCTACCGGTCTGTTAGGTGATATTCTGTCGTATGTCCGCTTGTTTGCCTTAGGACTTTCAGGTGGTATCCTGGCTAGTGTGTTTAACAGTCTGGCGGTAGGTATGAGCCCGGACAACGTGATTGCCGGTCCGATTGTGATGGTATTGATCTTTGTTATCGGCCATGCCATCAATATCTTTATGAACGTGTTGGGAGCCATGGTACATCCGATGCGTCTGACCTTCGTGGAATTCTTCAAGAATGCCGGATACGAAGGAGGAGGAAAGGAATATAATCCTTTCAAGAATTAATAAACAAAGTATTAAAAACTAAAAAACAAATAATTATGGAAATGAATCTTTTGATTGCCTATATTGGCATCGCAATTATGGTAGGTTTGTCTGGTATTGGTAGTGCGTATGGTGTAACTATTGCAGGTAACGCATCTATCGGTGCATTGAAGAAGAACGACAGTGCATTTGGTAACTTCCTGGTATTGACAGCTCTTCCTGGTACTCAGGGTTTGTATGGATTTGCCGGTTACTTTATGTTCCAGAGTATTTTTGGTGTACTGACTCCAGAAATTACCGGTATTCAGGCTTGTGCCGTATTGGGTTCAGGTATTGGCTTGGGCTTGGTAGCTTTGTTCTCAGCTATCCGTCAGGGACAAGTTTGTGCCAATGGTATTGCAGCAATCGGACAGGGACACAACGTCTTCGGTAATACATTGATTTTGGCTGTATTCCCTGAATTGTATGCAATCGTAGCTTTGGCTGCTACCTTCTTGATGGGATCAGCTTTGGCATAATCTTCAGAATTCTTTAATGTATTTACTTTGCCCCGCTGCACACTCTTTGTTAGTGTACAGCGGGGACTTTTTTATATATGATTCTATGCTGTAATATGATTTCGTATCGTATTGAAAAAGAAACATCTCTGTATCTTTTCGTTACTATTGGTATGCATAAATTAGTGTAGCAATACAAAACTTTCCTTTTTTTTCTTCCGATTAAATATTTTTTGTATATTCGCGGCTGATTTAGAAGATATTAATGAGACGATGATGAAACAGTTACTAACACCTGATTATATTTTCGAATCCAGTTGGGAAGTATGTAATAAAGTGGGTGGCATATACACTGTATTGTCTACAAGAGCAAAAACCTTGCAGAATACTTTCCCTGATCGAATTTTTTTTATAGGACCAGATTTCTGGTCGGGTAAGGAAAATCCGTTGTTTGTGGAAGATTCAAAGCTTCTTCAGGCATGGAGAGAGCATGCAGTCAAGAAAGATGATTTGAAAGTACGCGTAGGGCGTTGGAATATTCCAGGTAAGCCGATTGCTATTTTAGTCGATTTCACTCCTTTCTATAAGGATAAAAATGAGATATATACTCAGGCATGGATCGATTTTCAAGTAGACTCCTTGCATGCTTATGGAGATTATGATGAAGCTTCTATGTTCTCGTATGCTGCGGGAAAAGTAGTTGAAAGTTTTTATCGTTATAACCTGACAATGAGCGATAAGGTCATATATCAAGCTCATGAATGGATGACTGGCCTTGGCGCACTATACTTGCAAAAACACGTTCCGGAAATTGCTACAATCTTCACTACACACGCTACTACTATCGGGCGTTCCATTGCAGGAAATAATAAACCTCTCTATGATTACTTGTTTGCTTATAACGGTGACCAGATGTCACGTGAACTGAATGTAGAGTCAAAACATTCTATTGAAAAGCAGACAGCCCATCATGTAGATTGTTTTACTACAGTCAGCGATATTACCAACAATGAATGTAAGGAACTGTTGGATAAGGAAGCGGACGTAGTCCTGATGAATGGCTTTGAAGATGATTTCGTTCCCAAAGGAGAAGAGTTTGAGAAGAAAAGAAAATATGCCCGTGCTTTGTTGCTGAATTTGGCTAATAAGTTGCTGGGTACTCATTTGGGCGATGATACGCTGATTGTGGGAACAAGCGGTCGTTATGAATTCAAGAATAAGGGTATAAACGTGTATCTGGAAGCGTTGAACCGTTTGACACGTAAAAAGAGCCTGAACCGTGAAGTTGTGGCTTTTGTCAATGTGCCAGGATGGGTAGGCGATGCCCGTGAAGACTTGAAACAACGTTTGGAAAGCAATGAAGATTACAATACACCGCTGGAATGTCCTTTTATTACGCACTGGTTGCATAATATGAGTCATGATCAGGTGTTGGATATGTTGAAGTATTTGAACATGTCTAACTCTCCGGAGTCAAAAGTAAAGGTTATATTTGTGCCTTGCTATCTGGATGGCAACGACGGAATATTGAATGAAACCTATTACGATTTGATTATAGGGGCAGATTTGAGCGTATATCCGTCATATTATGAGCCATGGGGCTATACTCCATTGGAAAGTGTGGCATTCAAGGTGCCTGCTATAACGACGGATCTGGCAGGATTCGGTTTGTGGGTAAATTCATTGAAAGGTCGTCCCGGCACATTGGAAGACGGTGTAAAAGTTATTCATCGTACCGACTACAATTATTCGGAAGTGGCAGATGTAATTCGTGACACGATTACCGAATTTGCTAAGTTGCCGGAATCTGAAGTACAGATAATTCGAAAAAATGCGGCCGACATTGCTGAAAAGGCTTTGTGGAAACATTTTATACGCTATTATTATGAAGCATACGACGTGGCTTTGCGTAATGCAAAAGAACGTTGCAAATCTTATAAACAAAAATGAACTTATAAAACATTAGTGATATGAAAATCAAAACAAACTATGCTAATACTCCTGTTTGGAGAGAAATTAATGTGAAATCTCGCATACCGGAATCTTTGAAGATGCTGGAAGTGATGGCTCGTAACATTTGGTGGGCATGGAATGATGATGCTACTGAAATGTTTAGAGAACTTGACCCGGAATTGTGGCGTGCTGTTGGACAGAACCCTGTTGCTTTGCTGGAACGTCTTAACTACGAAAAGCTGGAAGCTCTGTCTGTAGATAAAGAAATGTTGGGTAAGATTAATGCAATCTATGATAGATTTACTGAATATATGTCTGTAGAACCAGACAAGAACCGTCCGTCTGTAGCTTATTTCTGTATGGAATACGGTTTGACTCATGTACTGAAGATTTATTCTGGTGGTCTGGGTATTTTGGCCGGTGACTACCTGAAAGAAGCTTCAGATAGTAATGTGGATATGTGCGGTATCGGTTTCTTGTACCGTTACGGCTACTTCACACAGAGTCTTTCAATGGACGGTCAGCAGATTGCTAACTATGAAGCTCAGAACTTCGGAAGCCTTCCTTTGGAACGCGTGAAGGATGAAAATGACCAGCCGATGGTGTTGGATGTACCTTATTTGAACTATTATGTACATGCATACGTATGGAGAGTCAATGTAGGTCGTGTGCCTTTGTATCTGTTGGATACAGACAATGAAATGAACAGCGAATTCGACCGTTCTATTACTCACCAGTTGTATGGTGGTGACTGGGAAAACCGCTTGAAACAGGAAATCTTGCTGGGTATCGGTGGTGTGCTGTTGCTGAAGAAACTGGGCATCAAGAAAGATGTATATCATTGCAACGAAGGACATGCGGCATTGTGTAATGTACAGCGCCTGTGTGACTACGTAGAAAGCGGAATGTCATTTGACGAAGCATTGGAAGTGGTTCGTGCTTCTTCTCTGTATACTGTACATACTCCGGTTCCGGCTGGACATGACTATTTCGATGAAGGACTGTTCGGTAAGTACATGGGCGGTTATCCGCAGCGTATGGGAATCAGCTGGCAGGATTTGATGGACTTGGGACGTATCAATCCGGGTGATCCGAACGAACGTTTTTGTATGTCTACATTTGCTTGCAACACTTGTCAGGAAGTGAACGGTGTAAGCTGGTTGCACGGAAAGGTTTCTCAGGAAATGTTCTCTGGAATCTGGAAAGGCTATTTCCCTGAAGAAAACCATGTAGGTTATGTAACTAACGGTGTACATTTCCCCACTTGGTGTGCTTCTGAATGGAAAGCTTTGTACAATAAATATTTTGACAAGAACTTCATGCACGATCAGTCAAATCCGAAAATTTGGGAACGCATCTACAATGTGCCTGATGAAGAAATCTGGAAGACGCGCATGGCTATGAAGAATAAGCTGATTGACTATGTTCGCAAGGAATATCGCAAGACATGGTTGAATAATCAGGGAGACCCTTCACGCGTTGTGTCTCTGTTGGACAAGATCAACCCGAATGCATTGCTGATTGGTTTCGGACGTCGTTTCGCCACTTATAAGCGTGCGCATTTGCTGTTCACCGATTTGGAACGTCTGTCCAAGATTGTGAACAATCCCGACTATCCGGTACAATTCCTGTTCACAGGTAAAGCTCACCCGCACGACGGTGCAGGACAGGGGCTGATTAAGAGAATTATTGAAATCTCACGCCGTCCTGAGTTCTTGGGTAAGATTATTTTCCTCGAAAACTACGATATGAAGTTGGCACGCCGCTTGATTTCTGGTGTTGATATCTGGATGAACACTCCGACTCGTCCTTTGGAAGCATCTGGTACATCTGGACAAAAGGCAGCTGTAAATGGCGTTATAAACTTTAGCGTGCTTGATGGCTGGTGGGCAGAAGGATACAACCAGAAAAATGGTTGGACAATAGGAACCAATGCCGAATATTCTTCTTATGAAGAACAAGATAATGCTGATAGCGAGAGCATTTATCAAACATTAGAAAATAAAATAATTCCAACATTCTTTGATAAAGACGAAAACGGAATATCTAAGAGATGGATGGAAATAATGAAACAATCTATAATGTCTAATGCTGGAAGATACAGCACTGCTAGAATGCTTATAGATTATACAAATAAATTTTACATGCCACTTTGCAATTTGTACAACAAATATTACACAGATTTATCATCAGTTGCAGAATTTAATAGTTGGAAAAACAATTTATATTCGAACTGGAATGATATAACAATAAAACAAGAAAAGGGTAACTTAGATAATATCACAGTAGATGCTGGAAACAACATTACAGTTAGATGTAAAGTATATCTACCAAACATTGATAAAAACTCTATAGAAGCACAAGTTTACTATGGACAAATAATGGAAAATGGTATAGTAGATAAAATTCAGATAATACCAATGAATTTAATAGGCAGTGATGATGAAAAGAAAGAATATGAGTATGAAGCAACAGTTGAACTTACAACTGGCGGAAATTATGGTTATACATTTAGAGTAATGCCTAAAAATGAAATGTTATTAGACCCAGCAAACTTGGATTTAGTAAAATGGATAACAAAATAATTAGACAAAAAGAAAAGCCTTGACGCACAAGGCTTTTTGTAATATAATGGTTACATAATTTTAAAGAGAAAATGCAAAGTTTTGTAAATATAAGAACTTTGCTTTTTAGAAAGGGTTGTTAAATATGGCAGACATAAAAGAATTAATGCAAGTACGTAGAGATAAAATGCAAAAGCTAATAGATAATGGTGTAAACGTACATCCAGAGAGATATGAAAGAACACATCAAATTAAAGAAGCAAGGGAATTACCAGATGGAACAAAAGATGTTTCGATTGCTGGAAGAGTAATGTCTAAGAGAAAATTAGGAAAAATAAGTTTCTTAGATTTAAGAGATTTAGAAGGACATCTTCAATTAGTTATTAAAAAAGAGGATTTGGGAGAAGATGTATATAAATTCTTACACGAAACAGTTGATATTGGTGATTTCATTGGAGTAAAAGGAGAGATATTTACAACTCAAGCTGGAGAAAAATCACTTCAAGTTTATGAATATACATTCTTAGGAAAGGCAATACGTCCACTTCCAGAAAAATTCCATGGTTTAACAGACCAAGATGCAGTATATAGAGAGAGACATCTTGATTTAATCATGAACGATGATGCTAAAAAGAGATTTGTATTAAGAACAAAATTCATAAGATTAATGAGAGAGTTCTTAGATACACATGAATTTTTAGAGGTAGATACACCAGTTCTTCAAAATACAGCTTCTGGGGCAACTGCAAAACCATTCATAACACACCATAATGCATTAGATATGGACGTATATTTAAGAATATCTCCAGAATTAACATTGAAAAAACTTATAATTGGTGGATTTTCAAATGTGTATGAAATTGCAAGAGACTTCAGAAATGAGGGAATGGATGCAAACCATTTACAAGACTTCACAATGGTCGAAGGATACAGCGCTTATTTGTGCTACAGAGATAATATGAAATTCTTAAGAGAAATGATTATATACATATTATCAAAATTATTCGATGGAAACTTAAACATCAAAATTGGAGAACAAGAAATTGACTTTGGTGGAGAATGGCAAGTAGTATCATTTAGAGATTTAATACTTAAAGACTGTGGAATAGATATTGACAAATTCGAAACAGCAGAAAGCTTACTTGCAGAAATAAAAGCAAAAGGAATAAAACTAGAGGCAGATAACTTAGAGCAATTAGGAAGAGGAAATTTAATAGATACATTATACAAAAAGGTAAGTAGACCAAACATAATAAACCCAACATATCTAATTGAACACCCAATAGATTTATCTCCACTTGCTAGAAGCAATGATGAAAATCCAAAATTGACAGACAGATTCCAATTAGTAGTAAATGGACAAGAAATAATAAACGGATATTCAGAGCTTGTAGACTGTGACGAACAAGAAAAAAGATTTA
>OHEU01001111.1_pt1 | contig 12585 bp, 8 predicted proteins | sample 1567341 | NCBI WGS metagenome assembly OHEU01 (sample SAMEA3879524, study PRJEB24766) | human gut metagenome | biome: human-associated habitat; feature: feces | place: USA | collected 1985/1987 | reverse complement strand
TTATAATATGTATTTATCTTAATAATAAAGGATTATAGACTTATAAGACAAAAATGGAGTGTCACAGGAAACAATTCATACAATACGCAGATAACTGATATACTGTTAATACCTGCATAAAGTATCGATTATGTTTCATATGACACTCCATTTTATTAATTATTCACTATCTGATACTGCTTCACCTGTATCCGTACTGTCTCCGTCCGATGATGGGATATCTGGCAGCTCTCCCTGTGCTTCTGTATTATCAGCTACACCCTCAGGGTCATACTCTCCCCCCTCTTTATCCCAGAGTGAATCGTATTCCTTCTGCTTTTTCTTCATTGATGCCATAATCATCTGTGCCTGCTTGGCTCTTGCATACATTTTATCGTCATATTCCATAACCTTCTTTTCATCGGTATATGGAACTTTATCACCGGCACACATTCTTGCAATTGTCGTCATTATCTTGCCGATTGTTGCACCAAGTCCTGTCTCAGGGTCAGCAAGTGCTTTGTCGTTTTCTGTATTTGCTGCTGCACACCACTGCTCCCTAAGCGAGTTAAGAACATTCTCATACTTGTCAAAATCATCAGTTGCTTCCTTATATGAAAGCTCAAGCTCTGCTGCCTTTTGTATCCATTCTTCATCATTGGTACGCTCAGCCTTTTCCTTTGTTTTTTTATATTGCTTATATATGCTGGTCTTCTTGTCCTGTAATTCATTGCGATATGCCTGATAATTTGGTATAGCCTCTCCTAATTTCATACCATTATCCTCCTCATATAATACTTTTGTACCATTTAACTTTTATTATATTTAGAATATCGGCATTTTATATCAACATATATACCTTTATATCTGATAATTATTAAAATTATTTATTAAACGCCACTGTACGCACTATAGCCGCCGTCTACTGGCAACACAATACCATTTACAAATCCAGCCGCATCATCACTTGCAAGGAATAATGCCGCTCCGATAAGTTCCTCTGGATTACCAAATCTTCCCATTGGAGTTCCTGCAACTATCTTTCTTGCTCTGTCAGTGTATGTACCATCTTCATTAAATAATAATGCGTGATTTTGTTCAGCCGCATAAAATCCCGGTGCAATTGCATTACATCTTATTCCGGACCTGGCAAAATACGTCGCAAGCCACTGTGTGAAGTTGCTTATGGCTGCCTTGGCACCGGAATATGCCGGAATCTTGGTTAGCGGCGTGTACGCATTCATTGAGGATATATTAAGAATATTTCCCGACTGGCGCTCGACCATATCCTTTGCAAATACCTGTGCCGGTATAAGTGAGCCCTGAAAATTAAGTCTGAATACAAAGTCTACACCGGCAGCATCCAGTTCAAAGAATGTCTTCTGACCGGGTCTTGCTTCGTGCTGATATTCATTGTCGGTTGTTGCCTTGGGATTATTGCCTCCGGCTCCGTTTATAAGGATGTCACACGGGCCGTACTTTGCGAGTACACTCTTATGAACCTCCTCAAGAGCTTCTGCATCAAGCACATTTGCCTTATATCCGGTACACTCAAGGCCTTCATTTTTCAATTCATCAGCAAGCCTGCGCACGGCATCCTCATTAAGGTCGAGTGCCGCGACTCTCGCACCCGACTGTGCAAATGCCTTAACCATCTCTGCACACAGTACTCCGCCCGCTCCTGTAATCACAACTGTTTTTCCTGTGTAATCAATATTTAAAGGTAAATCAAGCATTATTCTATAATCCCTCCGTTAGCCTCGATAAGCCCGTTAATATATGCGCTTCCAAGCGCCCTGTCATATAATCCGTAGCCCGGTCTGCCTTTTTCGCCCCATATCATTCTTCCGTGGTCGGGACGGAAATATCCGTCAAAGCCTGTCTCCACAAGAGCCTTTATAATCTCATTCATATCAAGGCTTCCCTCGCGTGACAAATGCCCCGATTCCTCGAATGAGCCATCAGAAAGTATTTTTACATTGCGAAGGTGCATAAAGCCTATTCTGTGCATGGATGAATATTTTCTCACAAGCTCAGGGACATCATTACCGCGCGAACATCCAAGCGAGCCTGTACATAAGCACAGTGCATTGCTTGGGCTGTCCACTATTGCAAGGTAACGGTCTATATTTTCCTCACATGTGACTACGCGCGGTATCCCGAATATCGGATACGGAGGGTCATCCGGATGAAGTGCCATAATCACGCCGCACTCCTGAGCCACAGGTATTACTTTCTTAAGAAAATACCCTATATTCTCCCAGAGACCCGCCTCTCCAAGCTCAGCATATGCCTTTATCAGCTCTCTCACTTCATCCTGTGAATAGCTTGCATCCCAGCCGGGCAGATGTATGTCATCCTTAAGCGGGTCGAGCCCGTTCAACTGCTCCCAATACATAACAAGGCTGGTTGAACCGTCTTTGGCTGCCTTATCAAGCTGTGTGCGCGTCCAGTCGAATACCGGCATGAAGTTATAGGTAATGCATTTTACTCCATACTTTGCGCATCTCCTTATTGACTCGCAGTAATTTTCAATGTGCCTGTCCCTCTTTGCGGTTCCAAGCTTTATATCCTCGGTTACGGGAATTGATTCAACAACGTCAAAGATAAGTCCATTTTTGCGGCACTCATCCGCAATGTGCTTAATACTTTCCTCAGGCCATACCTCCCCGGGCTTCACATCATAGACCGCAGACACAATTGAACGCATTCCCGGTATCTGCCTGATATTCTGTAACGTAACAGGGTCGCTGTCTCCGTACCATCTGAACGAACTCTTCATAAATTATCTCCATTTCCCATCATTTATTTTTTGCTATCTCCGCAATATTAATTATTGTGTAAATGATATTAAGCACACCGCACAACGGCATTACAAAGTAAAATATCCCGACAGGAACACCAAGTGATGATGTCATCTGCCCCATTGCAAGCCTGCTTATCTGCCAGCCGCCGTATACAAGGATTGCGAGCGAGAACAGCAGAGCAATCAGCTCATGCAATATTCTCATATATGAACGCATCTGCGGATTCAGCCGGTCAACCAGAACCGGTATGTTCATGTGACCGCTCTCTGATGTCACAATAGATGCTCCCAGAAGGCTCATCCATGCAAACAGGTATGACACAAGCTCCTCTGACCACGTTGACGGATTTTTAAGGACATATCTTGTGAATACCTGCCAGCATGTAAGTGCGACCATTACAATAAAACTCATGCCCGCAACGCCGTTTAAAGCTTTCGTAAGAACCGTTTTTATCTTCATTCTCCCCTCTCATTCCGCAGGCATATCCCGCACATCTGATGATATAATTATGTCCGCAAATGCACAAAAAATACACGGCAGAAGCTTAAACTTACATGCCGTGTATCATATCTGTCATAATATATGTATTATTATAATTCCGGTCAGTGAATATCGATATACTTTCCAAGCATTCTCTTAAGCTTTGCAACTTCAATAGGCTTGGACAGGTGTGCATTCATACCCGCTTTGAGTGCCTTATGCACATCTTCACTGAAAGCATTGGCTGTCATTGCGATTATCGGCAGCGTCTTAACATCATCACGTTCAAGTGCACGTATATTCTTAACCGCATCATATCCGTTCATGACAGGCATCTTTATATCCATAAGAATAACGTCATAATACCCCTCTTCAGCACCTTCAACCTTAGCAACTGCTTCACGTCCGTTAGCGGCCGTCTCTACATCAACTCCCATCTCACCTATAAGTATTGCTGCAATATCGCGGTTAAGCTCATTATCCTCGACAAGAAGTACTCTGCCTCGCTTAAACACGGATTCATCCTCCGCTGCCGCATGTTCACCTGATGGTGCCATCGTCGCAGCCGATTCATCCGCTGCCTTATTATCTGCACTGACATCACACACCTCAAGCGGAATAGTTACAGTAAATACAGAACCTTTGCCAAGCCTGCTGTCAACATCAATAGTACCGCCCATAAGATTAACCAGATTCTTGGCTATCGCCATTCCAAGTCCTGTTCCCGTGACATTGCCTATTGCGTTGTCCTCAGCACGTTCAAACGAATCGAATATATGCTTCTGGAACTCGCGTGACATTCCTATTCCATTATCACTGCATATAAATATATAGCTGTGCCGGCGCCCATTCTTCACGTCACCGTCTTCCCTGAGTGTAATTGTAATACTGCCGCCTGCCCATGTGTACTTGACAGCATTGCTGAGAATATTAAGATATATCTGCTTTATCCGCAGTTCATCCCCTATAACATTATCATGCTCTATAGATACAATATCTGATATAAATGTTATGCCGGAGCCAAGTGCCTGCGGACGCACAAGCTCAATCAGCTCTGACATCATCACCCTGATATTAAACCCGGATTCCTGAAGGCTCATCTTGCCACTCTCAATTCTGGACATATCCAGAATATCATTAATAAGCTCAAGCAGATGTCTTCCTGACATGCTTATCTTATCAAGCCCTTCTTCGACCTGCTTCGTATCATCCGGGTGAGACTTAAGTATATCCGTCATTCCCATTATGGAATTCAATGGTGTCCTGATGTCATGGCTCATATTGGAAAGGAATCTGCTCTTAGCCTCATTGGCGAGCTTCGCCGCACTGAGCGCATCCTGAAGATTCCTCTTCTGATTAGCTTCTTCTATCTTCTGTTCGTCCGATATTCTTGCAAGAAAGACAGCATTAATCTCTTTGCTGTTGTTGCGGTTACGCACATGAATGATCTGTATTGACAGCCAGTGATATATTCCATCATCGAGCCTCAGCCTTATATCAGTCCATATTCTGCTGCGTCCCTTGGCAAAGCTCAGCTCTACCTTATCCGGAGCAAATCTCTGCCTGAACTCATCTTCGTATTTGGGTTCTATGCGCTCCGCAATTCTCTCATAAAGTTCGTTATATGTTCCCGCCCTTGATACCGAATCAGCAAAAAGTTCCCTGAGACTTATAAATTGTAATTCATCCCTTGTAATATTAAGTGAAGCTATTATAGAGTATGATTCTGTTACTGCTGTAATAAGCATCCGTCTCTCCCGCTTATTCTTAACAGCTTCCTCTTCCCTTGCAAGCTTTTCTTCTGTAATATCATGAAATGTTGTCATAAGAATATCATTGCCATTGTTGTCATGATTCCTCTCAACAATTCCCGCTATCCATATCAGCATTCCGTCAGCTCTGCGTATGCGGCATTCATATGTACACGGACCTCTGCCCTGCGCTGCCTCATCGAATACACCGGTAACATGGTCATAATCTTCATTATATATAAAATGATCTATGCACACATTATTCTTGGAGTCATTATCATATCCGAACATCTGATAGCCCGCATAGTTCATCCTTATATTGATATATGGGGCATTAATTGTTATCAGTGCTATTCCTTCAGGAACATTATTGAAAATGTGCTCAGTGTACAGATTCTGGTTCTCTGCATCCCTGGATGCCTTAAGCGTCCTTCGCATCGTTATTATCATGATAACTACGATTGTCATGATTACGACTGCAAGAAGCGCATATGTCTGGCTTACAATCTGATCCGCTTCTCTTGTGATAAGCTCCATATCAACAACTGATACCAGATGCCAGTCACTGCCAACTCCTATAGGCATATAACAGTAGAAAATATCATTAAGTATCGTCCATCCTGTCATTGAGTTCTCGGGAAGTGCTTTAAGATAACCGCAGCAGGCTATACTGTCCGGTATATCACGCTTATCAGCCGGAGGTATAAGTACCGTTCCATTGCTGTCTGCAATATAAGAGAAACCTTCCCCGCCATAATATGACAGGGAAAATGTATCTATTATATCGTCAATTCTGAACTCCTTAGTCAGATATCCTCTGCGCCCATCAGCAAGCTTGCAGCTTACATATACATCCATCACCTTGTCCGCATAGTCTGCTGCGTTAGCGGTACCGTTACTGCCTGACCTTACATGCGGAGCCATGATTCCTTCTGTATCCCCGGCTGCCATCCCGGCAAAACTGCTGTCCGGTTCCATGTCATATGGCATCACCGTATAATCATCCAGATAGAGCATTACTCCGTCTTCCAATTTGTTATAATGAATAAGTATCTCGTTAATATTGGAATAGTCATCAACCTCTTCAAGTACTTCCGCAAAATTGTTCAGTGTATCATGTGCAGAATCCATCTGTGCACGCAGTGTCATCGTTCCCTGCTTCGTTACCTCCATTATATCTTCTACAGCCAGATTCCATAATCTCTCGCGTACAAACTTTTGAAACTGATACATTGCTCCTGCAAGCGCACATGCAACAACTATATATACTACTGCCAGCATCCATATATTTTTCTTCATATTAATATATTATATGTTACAGCAATATTCAGTCAATAAAATATCCAAATTTTAAGTATCCATTAGTTTTTTTTGATAAACAAAAAGCGACATTGCTGTCACTTTTTGTCGAAATAACATTCACGTGCAATATTAATAATCCTTATCCTGCTTGCTTTAGATTTACCGTCATGATAGAATATACATCAGTTTGTATACGTATACAGACTTCAGATGTCCGCAAAGACGGAGCAGGAATGGAGACTACTATGAGTATTTTAAATGTTGAACACCTTAATCATGGTTTTGGGGACCGTGCAATTCTAAAGGATGTGTCTTTCCGCCTCTTAAAGGGCGAGCATGTAGGATTTATCGGTGCCAATGGCGAAGGAAAGTCCACATTCATGAATATAATAACCGGTAAGCTTATGCCCGATGAAGGTAAAATCGAGTGGGCAAAGAATATCCGTGTTGGATATCTTGACCAGCATGCAGTTCTTGAAAAGGGACAGACGATTAATGATGTCCTTAATGATGCATTCAAATTTCTCTTTGAGCTTGAAGCACGTATGAATACAATCTGCGACAAGATGGGCGAAGCTTCACCTGAAGAACTTGAGGTTATGCTTGCCGAGCTTGAGGAGATTCAGAATACACTTGATTCACATGATTTCTATATTATAGATACAAAGGTTAATGAAGTCGCCCGCGCCCTTGGTCTTACCGATATCGGACTTGACCGTGACGTGACAGAACTCAGCGGCGGTCAGCGTACCAAGGTTCTGCTTGCCAAGCTGCTTCTTGAGAAGCCTGACATCCTGCTTCTTGACGAGCCTACCAACTACCTCGATGAATCACATATCGAATGGCTCAAGCGCTATCTCAATGAATATGAGAATGCATTTATACTGATATCACACGATATCCCGTTCCTTAACAGTGTAATTAACCTTATATATCACATTGACAATGGAGAGCTTACACGCTATGTCGGCAACTATGATGACTATATGCGTGTATATGAAATGAAGAAATCCCAGCTTGAAGCCGCCTATAAGAAGCAGCAGCAGGAAATTGATGACCTTAAGGATTTCGTTGCCCGCAATAAGGCGCGTGTTGCCACACGTAACATGGCAATGTCACGCCAGAAGAAGCTTGATAAGATGGATGTTATTGAACTTGCACAGGAAAAGCCAAAGCCTGAATTCAATTTCCGTGAGGCGCGTACACCGGGCCGTTACATTTTCGAGACAAAGGACCTTGTAATAGGCTATGACACTCCACTTTCACGTCCTCTTAACCTTACAATGGAGCGCGGCCAGAAGATTGCCATGACCGGCGCTAACGGTATCGGTAAGACAACTCTTCTCAAGAGCATAATGGGCTACATAAAGCCCATCTCAGGGCAGTCCGTTCTCGGTGACTATCTTTATCCGGGATATTTTGAGCAGGAGAAAAAATACGAGAGTAACATCACATGTATAGATGAACTATGGAGCGAATTCCCGGCAATGACGCAGTATGATGTGCGTACCGCGCTTGCCAAGTGTGGTCTAATGACCAAGCATATCGAGAGCCTCATGAAGGTTTTAAGCGGCGGCGAACAGGCAAAGGTTCGTCTGTGCAAGCTTATCAATCATGAGACTAATCTTCTGCTTCTCGACGAGCCTACCAACCACCTTGACGTTGACGCCAAGGATGAGCTTAAGAGAGCGCTCAAGGCTTACAAAGGCAGCATTCTTCTCATATGCCATGAGCCTGAATTCTATGAGGACATTGTCACAGACGTGTGGAACTGTGAGGAATGGACTACGAAAGCGCTGTAGGGGTATGATTTCCGGAATATGATTGTTGGAGTATGATTCCATTTTACATGTATATGCAATTATAAAATCAGGCACAGGTCCCGGCATGGCTGTATCAGTTCTGTATTGATGCACCATTGCCGCAATCTGTGCCTGATTTTGTTTTTAATATTTTATCAGTATATTATGTCAAACATTATGTCGATGATTTTATACTTACATTTTTACCTGAAAATGCTATTCCCATTTTTACTATGTCACTTATCCCTCGTGACCTAAGCTCTGAATCATATCTCTTATCACAAATCTGTTCCAATGCTTTTTCTGCCATATCCGCCAATGCCGGAGCACCTTTATCCGAAGCTGCCTTAAGTTCTATGATTATACCGGGATATCGGCTCACTCTCGGTATCATGCATATATCATATCTTCCATTCCCGGACTCTCTGTTGGATTTTATCTCATACTTATCATCCATCAGTGCTATCATTCCCAGAGTAAGTCCATGATAAAACCCTTCCGCAGCCGAATCATAATAGCTTATTGACTTATCAAGGTACTCTTTTATTGCATCATTCAGCCTTTCCGTATCAGCCTCATACAGACTCTCGGCAATCTTATTGGCAGTTGCCTGTGACACAGCTCCTATCTGTAGCATGTGAGCAGTCACTTCATTCTTATATACAGCAGCAATCTCTCTGTTAGGTATACTTATTCTGCACATATAAGTACCATCACTCTGAAGCTTTCTGTCAGTAGCTTTCAGGTATCCGGCAACGAGAAGCATACTGTATACATTATATGGGTCATTGCCCAATGTCGAATACACAACATTCTGGTCTATACGCGCAAGGACTGTTTCCCCCTGCATAAGCACATTAAGCTTTTCAGACACATCTTCTCCTGCTGCACCAAGAACTTCCCCAAGTATCTCGTTTCTTCCTGTATTAACCCAATATGCCTGAGGTGTACATCCTTTTGCGACATAATTTATAACAGACCATGGATTAAATATATCGGTATTGCCAAACCTGTAGCCGTCATACCATTCCGTAAGCTCCTGATATCTGTCTGTTATACCATAATACTTAAGCATGTCTGTAATCTCATCTCTCGTAAATCCGAAATAACTGCTGTATTCCTCGTCAAACACCGAATCTACTACCAGATTATTAAGTCCGCTGAAAATACTTTCCTGAGCGATTCTAAGAATACCTGTCAGAAATCCATACGTTATATGTTTGTTATCTTTAAATGCTCCGGAGAAAAATGTTCTCATAAAAGAAATTATCTCATCATAGAAGTCCTTAGTGTGACCTTCCTGAATCGGGGTGTCATATTCATCTATAATTATTATAGGTGCTGCTCCGTAGCACTCGTCCAGCATTCTCGACAGGTTCTCAAGAGATGCCGTAAGCTCGACTTCTTCTGCTTCTCCCCTGACTACTTTTTGGAAATACTCTTTCTCATACTCAGGTACATTATCACTGTCCAATATCTGCGAATGCCGTCCATATTCAACCTGCAACAGACTTTTTATCTTATCTAATGTGTCATTCCAATTATCAAACTTCACATCCTTGAACGTGAGAAATATTATCGGATATCTCCCCTGATGCTTTGTATATTTCTCACCGCACTGCCATATCTTTTTATTGTAAAAATACTTTGCTGTATCTTCATCGGATATCTCAAAAAACACCCTAAGCATATCCATATTGAGTGTTTTACCAAATCTTCTCGGTCGTGTAAATAATGACACAAGCGGCTTCTTATCAAGAAAATCCTTAATCATAAGTGTCTTATCGACATAATAATACTCTGCCTGGGCTCTTATATAGTCAGATATTCCAATAGGCAGTGCCTTCTTATCCGTGTTCTGATTTTTCTTACTGTATCTTCCGGTTACAACTCTGTCATCTGTCGGTTTCTTTGCATTCTCCGGAATATTCCATATTTTTCCTATTTTTACAGCCCCCTCTATTCTTCCAGAAGAACACATTCCACTTACAGCTCTTACAGATACTCCCCACTTTTCAGCAATTTCCTTACATGAAAGCATAACAATCTCCGTTCCCGACCGTTCACATGCACTCTGAATCAGCCCGTATGTGCAATAATCAATATTTCTTACAATATATTATAGCCATTCTTCGGAAGAATATCAATGTTCTTCGGAAATATATCAAAGATTTGCAGAAATATGTCAAGAATTTTCAGAATAATATCAAAATCATATTGATATTCTTCCAAAAAAAGAGACAGCCATTTTCCCACCAACCGGTGGGAAAACGCTGTCTCCTTCTCTAAATGTCAGTTGTGAGGAGTTAACATCACTTGACGAATTATTCTTTTACCCCATCTCACCGCGTATATCAATCTCCGGCGGTTCTATCGGATAATTACCTGTAAAGCATGCATCACAGAATCCTGTACCTCCGCAGATCATCTCGCTTAACTTGTCCACTTCAAGGTATCCGAGCGAATCTGCTCCGATAAGCTTACATATCTCATCAACGGAGTGACCTGATGCAATAAGCTGGTCCTCTGAAGGAATATCTGTACCGAAATAGCATGGATGCAGGAATGCCGGTGAACTGATTCTTACGTGAACCTCCTTTGCACCTGCTGCCTTCAGGAGATTAACTATTCTTGCACTTGTTGTTCCACGCACGATAGAGTCATCAATCATGACTACTCTCTTGCCTGCAACAGCTTCCTTAAGGACATTAAGCTTAACCTTCACGCTGGATTCTCTCTGTGCCTGCTTAGGCTTAATGAATGTACGTCCTACATAGTTATTCTTTATAAATGCATTGCCATACGGAATACCTGACTCCATCGCAAATCCGAGTGCTGCCGGATTACCCGACTCAGGAACGCCTACAACAAGGTCTGCCTCTACAGGATGTGTCTTGGCGAGAATCTTTCCCGCGTTAATTCTTGACTCATACACTCCCATTCCGTCAATCTTGCTGTCAGGCCTTGCAAAATAAATATATTCAAATATACATCTTGCCGTGTTCTTCTGGCAAAGCGTCTTATCAGACTTAATTCCATCCTTCGTTATCGTAACAACTTCGCCAGGCTCAACATCTCTTACAAATTCCGCACCTACAGTATCAAGTGCGCATGTCTCTGATGAAAGGAAATACGCATTATCTCTCTTACCGATACAAAGCGGTTTGAATCCAAATGGATCTCTTGCTCCGATAAGCTTTCTAGGACTCATCACTATAAGCGAGTATGCACCCTTAATCTTCTTCATAGCATTTTTAACAGCTTCTTCTACCGTAGGTGTATTAAGTCTTTCTCTCGCTATTAAATACGCAATAACTTCTGAATCAATTGTAGTCTGGAATATAGCACCTGTATATGAAAGTTCTTCCCTTAATTCAACCGCATTAAGAAGGTTACCATTATGTGCCATTCCAAGTGTACCCTTAACATAATTTAATACAAGTGGCTGTGCATTTTCTCTTGTAGAACTTCCTGCTGTAGAATAACGGACGTGTCCAACACCGATGTTACCCTTTAACTTCTCTAAATTCTCAGAATTAAACACTTCATTCACAAGTCCCATATCCTTGTGGGAAAGGACCTTTCCCTTAGGGCCTTCTGTATCACTCACAGCGATACCACAACTTTCCTGTCCTCTGTGCTGTAATGCAAACAAGCCATAATATATCGTTGACGCAATATCTCCACAATCGAAGTCATATGCGCCAAACACTCCACATTCTTCGTGAAGCTTTCTGTCATCAATATAACTGTCGTTCATATATACCTCTGTCTTAGTATTCGTATTAGCAATGTAATCAAATTAGAAATCTTCACCTGTAAGAAGCTTATATGCCTCTTTGTACTTTTCTACTGTCTTGTCAATGATATCATCTGGAAGAAGATAATCACTATCAGGGTTAGCAAGAAGCCAGTTTCTAACGAACTGCTTATCATAAGATGGCTGTCCCTGTCCTTTCTTGTATCCTTCTAATGGCCAGAAACGTGAGCTGTCTGGTGTAAGCATTTCATCACCGATTACAACTTCGCCATTCTCATCAAGACCAAATTCAAACTTAGTATCAGCAATAATAATTCCCTTGCTTAATGCATATTCTGCACATTTCTTATAAAGTGCAATTGTGCAATCCATAATCTTCTTAGCATATTCTTCGCCTTTTCCAGGGTGAAGCTTCTCAAGAATCTCTACGCTATCTTCAAAAGTAATATGTTCATCATGGTCACCTAAATCTGCTTTAGTTGTTGGTGTATAGATTGGTTCAGGTAACTTGTCTGATTCCTGTAATCCCTCTGGAAGCTTAATTCCACATACAGTACCATTTTCCTTATAGCTTTCCCAGCCACTACCTGTTATATATCCTCTAACGATACATTCGATTGGAAGCATATCTAATTTCTTACACATCATACTGTTTCCATCATATTTCTCATTCTGGAAGAATTCAGGCATATCTTTAACATCTA
>OHEU01001108.1_pt1 | contig 12642 bp, 9 predicted proteins | sample 1567341 | NCBI WGS metagenome assembly OHEU01 (sample SAMEA3879524, study PRJEB24766) | human gut metagenome | biome: human-associated habitat; feature: feces | place: USA | collected 1985/1987 | reverse complement strand
CAGCGGTGCTGTCCGCTTCCTCGCTGGCGGCTGCGGCCTCGGAGGATGCAGCGTCAGACTCGGCGGGCGTTTCGCCGCCGGTGGCGAGGATAGCGTCCTGCACCTCGCTGTCTGCCATCATGGCAGGCTCGGAGGCAGTGGACGCCGCCGTCGACTCGGGCTTCGTCTCGCTCTCGGTCAGGCCGGTGAGATACCAGCTGCCGCTCTGACGGCTGAAGAGGTAGTCCATATACTTGGTCGGCGTGTCCGAATTTGTGACGAGGATGCTGTCGTCCGCGTTCTGGGTGGGGATGTAGCCCACGGTGACGTGGAGAAGGCCGCCCTTCTTGAACAGCTTGGTGACGGTGGCGCGGTAGCTGCCCACGCTGCCGGTGACGGGGATCTTATAGCACTGGGTGGTGTCGTCGAACTCGACGGTCATATCCTCCATCTCGAAGGTCTTGTGGGTCATGCGGAAGCTGGGGCCGACAAGCTTTGCGAGGTAGGCGTCCACGTCCACCGAGGGGATGAGCAGCTGCTCGGTATCGGGGTCGGTGTTGTAGCCCTCGAAGCCGCCCTGCGTCTCCTGAATGCTGTACACGCAGCCCCAGACTGCGGCTTCGCGGAGGGTCAGGTCGTCGATGTTCTCGATGCCCTCAAAAGGCACAGGGTCGAACAGCACCAGACCTTCCAGCTTGTCCTCGTATTCCTGCTTCTGGGCCGTATCGTCAAACAGCTTTGCCACGGCATTCACGCCTGCGTGCAGCACGGTCAGCACGCCGATGAGCACCAGCACCGCGATGACCAGCCCGAGGGCCTGCCGACCGCGGCGGCGGTGGAGCCGGGCGTGTTCTTCCGGGGTCATTTCTATCTTCATATCGTTATCGTCTCCTGCGTTGTTTCACTTTTCAGATAAAAACAGTATACCACAATCATGGGCAGGGTGCAAAACCCTGCCCGTGTTATTTTGGTGAAAGCCGTTCATTCCCAGTTCTTCCAGACGTCGGGCTGGTAGCCCACGGTGGCCTGGCGGCCATTGCGGACGATGGGGGTACGGAACAGCTGCTGGTTCTCAAAGAGCTTGTCTTCCTTCTGCCAGTCCACCAGCGCGTCCAGCAGAGCGAGGGTCTGCTTGTCCTTGGCGTTGGGATCTACCAGCGCCTGCCAGCCGCCCAGTGCCCGGGACACATTCTCGAACTCGCCCCGGCTCATCTCTTTTTCTTTCAGGTCGATCATCTGGAATTTGATGCCGCGCTCCTTAAAATAGCGCTGCGCCTTTTTGGTATCGAAGCACTTGGTGGTGCCGAAGATCTGGATGTTCATGGTCTTACCCTCCTGTTGATTCTGCTCTATTGTAGCATATCTGCGCCCGAAAGCCTATAGCATATTTTTTGCTCCGCCGGGCCACACTGCTCTCAGCGCCTTTTTCTCATTTTGAATGGAGGTAGTACCAACATGAAAGCATTCGTAGACCCTGAACTCTGCATCGGCTGCACCCAGTGCACCGGGATCTGCCCCGAGGTGTTCCAGATGACAGGCATCCTGGCCGTCGCTGTGCCGGGCGAGCTGCCACCCGACACCGTCCCCACCGCCGTGGAAGCCGCACAGGCCTGCCCGGTGAGTGCCATCACCATCTCGGAGTAACACCTTCGCCTGCCTTCCCAACACGGGAGGGCATTTTTGTTTTTTCTGCAAAAATCCCCCGCTGGCCCCCATTTTGTGTTATACTATAAATTGAGTTATAATGCAATGGAGGAGACTGACTATGCGTTTACTGGTCATTGACGGCAACAGCATTGCCAACCGCGCTTTTTACGGCATCAAGCTGCTGACCACCAAGGACGGACGTTATACCAACGCCATCTATGGCTTTTTGAACATTCTGCTCTCCCTGCTCAAGGAGTGCCAGCCGGACGAGGTGGCCGTGGCTTTTGATCTGAAAGCTCCCACCTTCCGGCATAAAATGTACGATGGCTACAAAGCCACCCGCCACGCCATGCCCGAGGAACTGGCGCAGCAGATGCCGGTGCTCAAACAGCTGCTGGCAGACCTTGGCTACCGCACCGTTACCGCCGAGGGCTGGGAAGCGGACGATATTCTGGGCACACTGGCCGCTGCCTGCGCCGCCCGAAAGGACGACTGTTTCCTTGCCACCGGAGACCGGGACAGCCTGCAGCTGGTGAGCGAGAGCACCACCGTGCTGCTTGCTGCCACCGTAATGGGGCGCAGCAAGACCGTGGTGATGGACGAGGACGCCATTCAGGAAAAATACGGCCTTGCACCCAAGCAGCTCATTGAGGTGAAGAGCCTGATGGGCGACACCTCAGATAATATCCCCGGCGTGAAGGGCATCGGCGAAAAGACCGCGCTTTCTCTGGTGCAGACCTTCGGCTCGCTGGAGGGCGTGTACCAGAACATTGACGACAAGCGCATCAAACCCAAGCAGCGGGAGCACTTGTTGGAAGATAAGCCCATGGCTGAGCTGAGCCACACGCTGGGCACCATCCGCACCGATGCCCCCATCGACACCGCCGAGGGTTCTTACACCGTGGGCGAGGGCAACAAGCCTGCCGCCGTGCGGCTTTTGCAGGAATTGGAGATCCACTCCCTGATCCCCCGGTTCGGGCTGGACGGCGTAGCGCCGGAAGCCGCCGCTGAGGAAGAGACTGTGGAGCTGCCAGAAGCAGAGCTCACTCCCCTGCCCCTGACCCCCGCCGGGCATTATCTGGTGGCTGCCCGCCCCGCCGTTACCGGCAAGCAGGGCACCCGCAACGTGGTATTGCAGCCGGAAAGCTGGTACGCCGTGCAGGACACCACCGTCTATCCGCTGGAGGATGCTGAGCTGCTGCGGCTGCTGGACAACGCCGATGTGACGCTGGATGTGTTCAATTCCGCGCCCCTGTACGCCAAGGCCATGGCCGCCGGCGGCTGGGGCAGCAGCATCGTCTGGGACGGCAAACTGGCCGCCTATCTGCTGGACGCCTCTGCCTCCAAATATCAGATCAGCGAGCTGATTCCCGCCTACAAGGCCGCTGCCGCCTTTACCTGCACCGATTACCCGGACGCCGGGCGGCTGGCCGACCTGTTTGCCCGGATGAAGGCCGAGATCACCGCCTGCGGCGAGGATGCACTGTACAACGAGATCGAGTTCCCGCTGGCACAGGTGCTGGCCGATATGACCCGCACCGGCGTGCTAGTGGATAAGGACGGCATCGAGCAGTTCGGCGTAAAGCTGCGGGAGGAACTGGAACAGGTGCTGACCCGCATCCACATGGAGACCGGCAGCGCCACCTTCAACCCCAACAGTCCCAAGCAACTGGGCGAGATGCTGTTCGACACCATGGGTCTGCCCCACGGTAAAAAGACCCAGCGCGGCTGGTCTACCGATGCCGAAACGCTGGAAAGTCTGCGCGAGTACCCGCTGGTGGAGGACATTTTGCAGTACCGCGCCTACCAGAAACTGAACTCCACCTATGTGGAGGGTCTGCTCAAGGTCATTGGTGAGGACGGGCGCATCCACTCCACCTTCAACCAGACCGAAGCCCGCACCGGACGGCTCTCCTCCGATAATCCCAACCTGCAGAATATCCCCATCCGCACCGAGCTGGGCAGCCAGCTGCGCGCCTACTTTGTTGCAAAGCCGGGCTGTGTGCTGGTGGACGCGGATTACAGCCAGATCGAGCTGCGCATCTTGGCGCACATCACCGGGGACGAACACATGCAGCAGGCCTTTTTGAACGGTGAGGATATCCACCGCAGCACCGCCGCCAAGATCTACGGCATTCCGCAGAGCGAGGTGACGCCCCGGCTGCGCTCCTCTGCCAAGGCCATCAACTTCGGCATCATGTACGGCAAGGGCGCGTACAGCCTTTCCAAGGATATCGGCGTAACCGTGAAGGAGGCAGATGCCTTCCTCAAGAATTATCTGGCGGCCTTCCCCAGCGTGAGCGGCTATATGGACAAGACCATCGCGGATGCCAAGGCAAACGGCTATGTGTCCACCCTGTTCGGCCGCCGCCGTACCCTGCCGGAGCTGGCCAGCACCAACTTCAATGTGCGCGCCAGCGGCGAGCGCATGGCCCGCAACACCCCCATTCAGGGCACCGCTGCGGACGTGATCAAGCTGGCCATGGTGCGGGTGTGGAAGCGCCTGCGGGACGAAAAAATGGCCAGCCGCCTGATCCTGACCGTCCACGACGAACTGATCGTAGAGGCCCCGGAGGCGGAGGCCGAGCAGGCTGCCCGCATCCTGCGGGAGGAAATGGAAGGCTGTGTGCAGTACGCGGTGCCCCTGAGCACCGATGTGCACGCAGGAAAAAACTGGCTGGAGGCACACTAAAATGATCATTCTCGGAATCGAGTCTACCTGTGACGAAACTGCCGCTGCACTGGTGGAGGACGGTCGGCACCTACTGAGCAACGTCATCTCCACCAGCGTCAAGGAGCAGGCGCTGTACGGCGGCGTTGTGCCGGAGATCGCCAGCCGCCGCCACTGCGAGTTTATCAGTGCTACGGTCAAAAAAGCCCTGCTGGACGCAGGCAAGACCATAGACGATGTGGACGCCGTGGCTGTCACCTTTGCGCCGGGGCTCATCGGCGCAGTGCTGGTGGGCGTGAATTTTGCCAAGGGTCTGGCCTACTCGGCGGGCAAGCCGCTGGTGCCGGTGCACCATCTGCGGGGACACATCGCCGCGCTCTACCTGACCCACCCGGAGCTCAAGCCGCCCTTTTTGTGTCTGGTGGCCTCCGGCGGGCACAGCCACATCGTGGAGGTGCAGGACTACACCCACTACCACATTCTGGGTCATACCGTAGACGATGCTGCGGGCGAAGCCTTTGACAAGGTGGCCCGCACACTGGGTCTGCCTTACCCCGGCGGCCCCAGCGTAGCCGCCGCCGCAAAGACCGGCGACCCCAAGGCCTACCGCCTGCCAGTGCCCCATGTGGAGGGCAAGTACAACGTGAGCTTTTCCGGCTTAAAGACCGCCGTGCTCAACGAGGTGAACAAGGCGCAGATGAAGGGCGAGGAAGTGAACGTGCCCGACCTTGCTGCCAGCTTTCAGGAGCGCATTGCAGGCATTCTGGCCGAAAAGCTGCTGCTGGCTGCTGCCGATACCGGGGCAAAGCAGGTGTGCCTTGCCGGTGGTGTAGCCGCCAACGGCCGTCTGCGCCAGCTGGTAAATGACGGTGCCCAGAAGCTGGGTGCCAAGGTTTACCTGCCGGAACTGAAGTTCTGCGGCGACAACGGCGCGATGATTGCCGCGCAGGGCTACTACCAGTACATTGCCGGGCATACCGCCGGGCTGGAACTGAACGGTCTGCCCACCCTGCCCATCGACTACGAATAAACACAACACCGGAGGTGTTCCCATGACTGAGCATAACCCTATCCTGCAAAGCCTGTTCGACCGCAAGTCGGTGCGGGTGTATGAAGAAAAGCCCATTCCTGCCGAGATGAAGCAGGCCATTTTGGAAGCTGCCGCACAGGCGCCCTCCGCGGGCTGTCAGCAGCTGTATACCATTTTAGACATCACCGACCCGGCGCTGAAGGAAGCGCTGGCCGAAAGCTGCGACCACCAGCCCTTTATTGCCAAAGCACCGCTGGTACTGGTGTTCTGCGCCGACTGCAAAAAGTGGTACGACGCCTACTTGGAAGCGGGCTGCACGCCCCGCACCCCGGGCGTGGGCGATTTGATGCTGGCAGTCACCGATGCCGCCATTGCTGCCCAGAACGCCGTAGTCGCCGCCGAAAGCTTTGGCATCGGCTCGTGCTACATCGGGGACATCATGGAAAACTGCGACACCCAGCGCAGTCTGCTGCACCTGCCGGACTATGTGTTCCCAGCAGTAATGCTGGTGTGCGGCTGGCCCACCCAGCAGCAGAAAGACCGCGTAAAGCCCCAGCGCTGCGCCATGGAGCATATCGTGCACGAAAACGGCTACCGCACCATGGACGGCGCAGAGCTGCGGGACGCCTTCGGCTACAAAGCCGGAAACGCCCCCTTTGACCAGTGGTGCACCGCCTTTTGCAACCGCAAGTATAGCTCCGATTTCTCCAAAGAGATGACCCGCTCGGTGGAGGAGTACCTCAACCAGTTCCGGTAATCTGAACCGCAAATTACAGCAACAAAAAGCGGCAGCTGCACGGTATTTTGTGCAGCTGCCGCTTCTCGTTTATCTTTGGTTTTCCGCAAACAATGCGCCCAGTTCCGGCAGGATATCATGCGGCAACATTCCGTACTCACCGCGCTTTGCGGCGGCGCGGTCGGCGGCGGCACCGTGCAGATATACCGCACAGGCAGCAGCTTGGTAGGCGGGCAGACCGCAGGCCAGCAGCGCCGCCAGCATCCCAGCCAGTACATCCCCGCTGCCGCCCCGGGCAAGTCCCGGATTGCCGGTGGGGTTCACGCACACCCGCCCATCCGGGCTTGCTACCACGGTACGTGCACCCTTCAGCACCACCACGGCGTCCCACGCCTTGGCATACCGCAGGGCAATCCCCTCCCGGTTGGCGGCAAGCGCTGCCGCCGAAAGCCCGGTCAGGCGCGCCATCTCGCCGGGGTGCGGGGTAACTACCAGTTCTCCCGCCGGGTGCGGAAAGGGCTTGCCCTCGGCCAGCAGCTGGGCGGCGGCGTTCAGGCCGTCGGCATCCAACACCGCAGCCCCCGCAAAGCCGGGCAGAAGTTGCTGCACCAGCGTGCGGGTCTCGGTGGCCCGGGCGGCACTTTGCGCCGTGCCGCCAAGGCCGGGGCCCAGCAGCAGCACGGTGGCCTTCTGCCGCCGGAGCAGCGGCACATTCTCCGGTGCAATGCCGCCCTGTGCACCCTCCTTACAGGGGCACAGGCAGCACTCCGGCAGGCGGGTGACGGCGGCGCCGACCACCGGCTCTACGCTTGCAAGGGTGACGATGCCCGCCCCGGTGCGCAGTGCACCCTCGGCTGCCAGCAGCGCAGCGCCCCGGTAAAAGGCACTGCCCGCCACCGCCAGCACGCTGCCAAAGGTACCCTTATGGCTATCCCGGGCGCGGGGCAGGATATTCTGCCAGACAAATTCTTCGGTAATTTCCACAGCCATGGGCGCACCTCCAGAGAACGATTTCAAATGCCCTCCGCGTTGCTGTGGGCATTTCTAGCGGAATCATTATTTTAAGATTGTCGGTTTGGAAAATCTGCGGATTTTCCAAACCGACTTTTTCACAAGAGAGGAAATTGGGAGGGATAGCATTTACGCCTGCCCCTGCACAAGGGCGCGGATCTGCTTTTCCACATTCTGCACTTCCTCGTGGAACATCCGGGCGGAAACGCGCAGTGCGCCGTGGCCAAGGATAATGACCTGCTCCATACCGTCCGAGGTCGCTACGCGGACGCGGCGGCTCTTGCCGATCTCATGGGTGACCCGCTCGATGAACATATCGGCGGTCTCGGCCTCCTTGGTATAGACCACATGGATATTGTGGTACTGCTCGATGGCACCGGGGCTGCCGGGCACGCGGTAGGCATCGAACACCAGAATGAGCACGCATTTCTGGTAGCCCTGATAGTTGCACAGGATATCCATCAGCTTGCGGCGGGCGGCGTCCAAGCTTTCCTTCGCCAGCGCGTTCAACTCGTCCCACGCAAAGATGATGTTGTAGCCGTCCACCAGCAGATACTCCGGGGCAATTTCCCACTGTTCTGCATCAAAATCCGGGCGTTCGGTCTTTTGCACCGGACGGAACGCCGCCAGCGGGTCACGCTTGATGGGGCCGTAGGTGCGCTCAAAAATTTTGAGCAGTTCGGCGTCCTCCTCCAGCGTAGCGCGGTAGGCCATGGCGCGGCGCTGGGGCGCAGCCTGCACCTCCGGGCGGGCGGGCTTTGCCTTGCCCCAGCCGCTTTCAACGTGCATGTGGCTGCGCACCTCGCTCCATGGCACCACAAAGCCCGCGCCGTGGGCGCAGAACACAGAGTCTGCGGGGTTGTCCAGATCATGCTCCGGCTGGTAGCCGATCTCTGCAATGACCTGCTGCGCGTTGTGGCAGGGGCGGTAACCGTCCAGTGTCAGGCTCAAATGTCCCCTGCCCCGAGTGTAGCTGACCACCTCCATGGGGTAGCTGCGCATGGTGGATACCGGCGCAAAGCCGGTCAGGGTGGCAGTCTCCGCGCCGCTTTCCGGCGGATCAAAACTGCCCTCCATGTGCTGGATATCGCTCATGGCGCGGCCGATGTTCTCCACCGGCACTTCCAGCCGGAAAGCGTACCACGGCTCTAACAGCTGGCTTTTGGCCAACATCAGTCCCTGCCGCACAGCGCGGTAGGTGGCCTGCCGGAAATCGCCGCCCTCGGTGTGCTTGAGGTGCGCTTTGCCGGCAAGCAGGGTGATCTTTACATCCGTCAGCGGTGCGCCGGTCAAAACGCCAAGGTGCTGCTTTTCTTCCAGATGGGTCAGCACCAGACGCTGCCAGTTTTTGTCCAGAACCTCTTCCCGGCAATCGGCGGCAAACTGCATCCCGCTGCCCCGGGGCAGCGGTTCCAGCAGCAGATGCACCTCGGCATAGTGGCGCAGCGGCTCGTAATGTCCCACACCTTCCATGGGCTCGGTGATGGTCTCCTTATACAAAATACCGCCCGGGCCAAAGGATACTTCCAGCCCGAACCGCTCTGCCAACAGGCTGCGCAGCACTTCCAGCTGTACCTCACCCATCAGCTGCACATGGATCTCGCCCAAGCTTTCGTTCCACACCACATGGAGCTGCGGTTCTTCCTCCTCCAGCCGGTGCAGCTTACCCAGCGCGGCGTGCACATCTGCGCCCTCCGGCAGCAGCACCTGATAGCTGAGCACCGGTTCCAGCACCGGCACATCGCTGTCCCGCTCTGCCCCAAGCCCGGCACCGGGCTTTGCATGGGTCAGGCCGGTCACGGCGCATACCTGTCCCGGGCCGATGGCCTCGGTCAGGGTATATTTTGCGCCGGAATACAGCCGCAGCTGGTTCGCCTTTTCTGCCCACGGCTCGCCGTCCGCTTCGCCGGTGAGCTGGGCTTTGACTTTCAGCTCACCACCGGTGACGCGCAGCCAGGTCAGCCGCTCGCCCCGCTCATCCTGCGAGACTTTGAACACCCGCGCACCGAAAGCTTCCAGCGCCGGGGCGGCGCGGGTGTATTCGTCGAGGCCGGCCAGCAGCTCGTCCACCCCCTGTAAGCCGCCGGCATTCTCCCTCTGCAGGGCCACGCCAAACCAGCAGGGAAAGACGTGCCGCCGGGCGATGGCGGGGATGATGTCCTCTGCCGTCAGGCCGCCTGCGTCCAGCATCGTCTCCATCAGGCGCTCGTCGCAGAGGGCCAGTGCCTCGTCCCGTTCGACCTGCTCTGCGCCGAAATCCACGAATCCGTCGCCCAGACGGTGGGAAAGCTGGCTCAGCAGCGCCTCTTTGCCCGGGCCGGGCAGGTCCATTTTATTGATGAACACGAAGGTCGGGATATGATACCGCCGCAGCAGACGCCAGAGCGTCTCAGTATGGCTCTGGACGCCGTCGGTGCCGCTGATGACCAGCACTGCGTAGTCGAGCACCTGCAACGTGCGCTCCGTCTCGGTGGAAAAGTCCACATGGCCGGGGGTGTCCAGCAGGGTGATATTCGTACTTCCCGTTTTCAGCAGGGCCTGCTTGGAAAAGATGGTGATCCCACGCGCCTTTTCCAGCGTGTCGGTGTCGAGGAAGGCATCTTTGTTATCCACCCGGCCCAGCTTGCGGATGCTGCCCGCGCGGTAGAGCATTGCCTCGGAGAGGGTGGTCTTGCCGGAGTCCACATGGGCCAGAATGCCCAGTACGATCTGTTTTTGCGTTGTTTCCATGCACTGCTCCTATAAGCCGTTTTATAAGCATCGCACCCGCTTATAAAACGGCTTCTAAAAATAATTTCCTGTTTATTGTAACACGCTTTGCGGGGAAAAGAAAGTTTTCGGGCGCAAATCCCGCAGGCAAAAAGCAGCACCGGACAGAAAGTGGTCTGCCCGGTGTAATTTTCTTAAAAAAGGTCCAGCATATTGTCCAGATAGATTGCCTCCCGCACCTGCAGCTGGTATTCCGGCTTTGTCATATAGTAAAGCAGAAATTCCAGCACCAGTGCGCTGCCAAGCCCCCTGCCCTCTATCTTGAACTGGGAAAAACCTGCGGGCAGGTACCGCTGCCGGATGTCATCCGTCCCGATAAACCCGGGGCTGCGCATCGCCTTGGAAAAGCGGTAGCCCTCGGCGGCATCCGGGGCGGCGCAGCGGTGGTCCGGGCAGTCCTCGCCCAGATTCTGGCGGCTGACCGTCTCGTAGCAGCGCTTGCGCTCGGTGCAGCCGAACCAGCAGCACTCATTGCACAAAAATTCCACCTTCGCCTTTTGCTCCGGCGGCAGGGTGCGCAGCTGTTCCAGTGCCGGGTTCAGCCGGAAATCTGGCACCACATACCGGAACTGCGGCTTTGCCAATTCCTGCCGCAAAAGCGTAAAATCGGTGAGCACCTTGGTGGTGGAGGATACCAGATACAGCTCCGGCCAGCGCTGCCGCAGATAGTCCGCCAGCAAATCAGAATGGACGATGACGCCGTTTGGCACACTGCCGCTTTTTGCAAACTGGTCACACAGGGCGTTGCACTGCGGATCGGCAAGGTGCTCCGCCCGCAGCAGGGAGTTACTGAAGGTCAGCCGCCCGGAGATGCCGTATTCCCGCAGCAGCGCCAGCACCTCGCGCGCAGCTGCCCCGCCGCTGGAAATGCGTCCCCCGCCCCAGATGCAGCCCGCCGGGGCGCCGTAGATAGAGCCAATGCTGCACCAGTCGTAAAAATATTCCCGGTGCTCCCGGTACAGCGGCAAAAAACGGCGGTACAGCTCGTAAAACTCGAACAGGCCGGGCAGATGATAACAGGCAGCTGCGGGCTTTTCCATAGCGGTTCCTTTCCTGCAAAAAGGGAGCTGCTGCGTAAAAATGCCGTGCAGCGGCTCCCCTGTTTTTATCGTATTTGCTTTTGTTACACGGTGACGCCGACCTGAGGGGCACCACCGGCAAGCTGCTCCGCCGTAAGCGGCTGGGCTTCTGCGGGGGCGTTCAGCCGCTCCTTAGCCACAGCCAGCATCAGCTTGATGCGGTTTTCCTGATTGACCCGGGTGGCGCTGGGGTCGTAGTCGATGGGGGTGATGTTGGCGCTGGGATACAGCGCACGGATCTTGTTCACCATGCCCTTGCCCACGATATGGTTGGGCAGGCAGCCAAAGGGCTGCGCGCACACAATGTTGCCGTAACCGCCCTGCACCAGCTCGATCATCTCGGCGGTCAGCAGCCAGCCCTCGCCCATTTTTGCGCCCAGCGAGATGACCCCCTTGGGCTTTTTCACCAGCTCCTTGAAGGGGCCCGGCGCATAGAACCCGGCGTCCGTCTCTGCCTTGAGCATGACGCGTTCCACGCTGTCCAACCAGTTGAGGAACTGGTCGGTGCCTACCTTTACAGCCAGCTTGCCGCCGTACAGCACATGATCCTCGCCCATATTGAAGGCGCAATACTGCACAAAGCCCATCAGACCGGGGAAGTTCACCTCGCAGTCCTGACTTTCCAGGAATTTTTGCAGGTCATTGTTGCCCAACGGGCTGTACTTGACGTAGATCTCGCCCACAACGCCCACCTTGACCTTGGGCACCCGGGTGACCGGGATAGTGGCAAATTCCTTTGCGATGAGCGGGAAGGTGTGCTTCATTTCCCGGGAAGTAAAGCCCTTTCCGGCCAGCAAGGCACGGCCCAGACGGGCGATCCAGCGATCCACCATGCGGTCGGCGGCACCCTTTTCGTTCTCGTAGGGAGCCACCTGATTGCGCAGCGCACACAGCATATCGCCGTAGAAGATGCAGGCGATGCACTTGCGTGCCAGCGGGAGGGTCATCTGGAAGCCGCTGTCCTTTTCCAGACCGGAAAAGTTCAGGCTTGCCACCGGGATCTGCGGGTAACCGGCTTTGACCAGCGCCTTGCGCAGCAGATGGATGTAGTTGGAGGCACGGCAGCCGCCGCCGGTCTGGGTGATCAGCAGCGCGGTATGTTCCAGATCATACTTGCCGCTGTTCAGCGCGTCCAGAAACTGGCCGATGACCAGCAGCGCCGGATAGCAGGTGTCGTTGTGGACGTATTTCAGGCCCAGCTGCGCCACAGCGCTGCCGCAGTTGCCCAGTATCTCGCACTTGTAGCCGTCGTAGCGCAGGGCGTATCCCAGCAGACGGAACTGGGTGATGGCCATGTTGGGGATGAGGATGGTGTGAGTCTTCTTCATCTCCGGGGTGAATTTTGGGTAATTGTATTCCATAGGTTCCTCCTATGTTACTTCTTATCTTCGTCTCGCTCATCCAGCGCGGCGAACAGGCTGCGCAGGCGGATATTGACCGCGCCCAGATTGGTGATCTCATCGATCTTGAGCTGGGTGTAGAGCTTGCCGCCCTCCTGTAAGATCTCGCGGGTCTCATCGGTGGTGATGGCATCCACGCCGCAGCCGAAGGACACCAGCTGCACCAGGTCCATATCGTTCTGGGTGGTGCAGTACTTGGCGGCGGCATACAGGCGGCTGTGGTAAGTCCACTGGTTCAGCACGCTGGTGGGGAACTTTTCCACGCGGTTGGAGATGCTGTCCTCGGTGACCACCGCCGCGCCGTGGCGGGTGATGAGGTG
>OHEU01001097.1_pt1 | contig 12791 bp, 11 predicted proteins | sample 1567341 | NCBI WGS metagenome assembly OHEU01 (sample SAMEA3879524, study PRJEB24766) | human gut metagenome | biome: human-associated habitat; feature: feces | place: USA | collected 1985/1987 | reverse complement strand
GGCCCTTCGGCAAATGCGGGCAGCAGACAGCCGCACAGCAGCACCAGCACGATGCACAGTGCTGCGGCGCGCAGTGTCAGCCGCCTCCGTTCCAGTCGATTCCGCATACAACAGCCCTCCTTCATTCTCGCTCCCGGCGGGGATGCCGCCCTTTGCGTTATCAGGATACCGTTTACCGGACACGAAGGATGTCATTGCGTGCCAGTGCAAAAAAATTTACACATAAAAAAACGCCGCCGGGGTCTTTCGACTCCGGCAGCGGTCTGCTGTCTCCGAATTTTCGGTTTTCAGGTGCGGGTGGTGGCTTCCATGCAGTGCTCTGAGGGGGCGTAATATTCCATCAGAGCAATGTAATTCTCGCAGTGGTGGCAGAACGCCGCCCGGATGGCGTCGTCGGGCGCGCTCCTCATCGACACGAACATCAGGATGTACTTTGCAATGAGGCTCACCGCCTCGCTCTCAAGGCCGTAGCAGAGACCCACGGCCAGCACCGGCACCACGATCTGCTGGGCACGGATGGGGATGCTGCCCGTATCGACCCGCTTGAGGACGGCACGACTCATGGTGGACGCCGCCCAGACGGCATGGGAGATCTTCCAGTAGTCCATGTTCTTCAGGTGGGTGAGGGTGCGCAGACGCTGAATGACCTCGCCGTCGTCGAGGATCTTGTTCTCCGTCACCTCTTCCTCCGAGCGGATGAAGGTGCACTGGATCATGTCCATCAGGGCCGCCTCGTAGTTCTCGTGGTAGTTCTCCCGGGAGATGAAATATTCCTCCATCTTGAGCATAAGCTCGTGGGTCTCTTCGTTGGTGGCAAGCCAGCTGAAATCCAGCGGCACGGGGCCGAAATCGTTCCTGCCCATCTCGTTGAGGTCGTTCAGCTCCTCTTCGTTCCGGGTGGAGGGGAGAAAGCGGTCGTTGCCGTTCCGGTGGTAGCCCCATTCCTCGGGCATCAGGCAGGGCACGATGTCGCCGCTGGAGACGATGTTGAAGATATTGCTCTCGCCCCAGCTCTCCTTCAGGGTGCCGTCGGCGTTGTGGTTGTTGTCGTAGTCCTGCTGCAGGTTGGGATAGTCCTGCGGGCCGAGGGCCACCGGCGTCGCAAAGGTGTAGACGAAGACATTCTCCCGTTCCAGTCCGGACAGCTCCCTGTTGACACGGGCAGCCAGAAGGTTCGCCACCACCGCACCGCGGCTGTAGCCGCCCATCCAGAGCTTGACGACGCCCAGCTCTCCCTTTTGCCGAGCTGCCGCCAGATAGTTCTTCAAATCGGCAAACACCTCATGCACCGGGATGATGAAGCCGCTGTGGGCGTGGCCCGTGCCGGTGTGCAGATTGCTCACCCACTCGCCGCCGTAGCCGCCGCCGCGCAGGATGAGCGCCACGATGGTGGTGCGCTTCCCGTTCAGGATGATGGTCTTGCGGGCCGTGGACCAGCCCACGAAGTCGCCCGCCTTGCCCACATCGACATCATAATAGCGGTATTTCACGTCGCCGAAGCCCAGCTTGGTATAGGCTGCGTCGAGGCTGTTCTCGCGGCCCACATCCCCGTTGGCCCAGTATTTCGCATCGCTGGCCCATGTATTGAAAGCAGCCGTCACCATGCCCAGCGTCGCCAGCGCCAGCTGGTGGTCGTACTGGATGGAGCTGTGCGCAAAAAAACTGTCGCTGTAGTAATATTCGTGCTCGATGTCCATCTGGCTCAGCTCGCTGCGGAAGGACATTGTATAATTGCCTGCCGGGACTGCCCGGCCCACCGTCTGGCTTTTTGCCGCTGCCTCAGCCCGGGGCAGTGCCAGCCCGGGCGCAAGAGCTGCACTGCAAACCAGCGCTTTACAGAAATCACGTCGTTTCATGGTCTTTCCCCCTTGCTGCTTTCATAAACCTCTGACATTTCTATCGTATAGGTGGTTTGCTATAGTATACCGTATTTTTCCAGCGGATTCAATCATCAACTCTGCCGATTGGGTATGTAAAAACCGGACAGCATCACTGCGGCCCGGTCATTTTCGTATTCTCAGAGAAGCTGCGGGTCCATCTGGCGGCAGAAGTCCACGATGTGGTGGAACATCTGCTCCACGGCGGGAGCCATGGAGGTCGGGCGCTGCACGGCCAGACCCACCACGCGGTACTCCTCCGGCTCGATGGGGTACACCTTGACGGCGGCCTTGCAGTCCCGCAGCAGCATCTGCGGCATGATGGAGATGCCAAGCCCGGCCTCCACCATGGCAATGTTGGACTGGTCGTCGATGACGTGGCAGCGGCGCTCGGTGCCGATTTTGTATTTCTTGAGGAACTGGCGCATCTCGGCGTCGGTGGCGTCGCACTGCACCACAAAGCTCTGGCCGTTCATCAGCGCCGGGGTCATTACGCCGTCCTGCGGCTCCGGCCAGTCCTGCGGCACGATGCACAGCAGCGGCTCCCGGAACAGCTCGGTGAGGTTGAACTCCTCCCGGCAGGTGGAGGACAGGAAGGCGATGTCCACCTGACCGGTGCGCAGCCATTCCTTGACATCATCGTAGGTGCCCTGATATACTTCGATCTCGATCTGCGGATAATGCGCCGCAAAGCTTTTCAGCAGCCCGGGCAGCAGCGAGGCGCACACCGAGTTGAATACACCCAGCTTCACCTTGCCCTTTTCCAAGCCGTTCAGGCGGGCAATGCTCTGCTTCAGCGCCTCGTCACTGTTGAGCACATCGCGGATAGAAGGATACAGGGAAGCGCCGTAACTGGTCATGGATACGCCGTTTTTGCCGCGGTTGAACAGGGCAAAGCCCAGCTCCTCCTCCATTACGGCAATGGCGTGACTGATGGCCGAGGGGGTCAGGTGCAGCTGCTGTGCCGCCTTGTTAAAGCTGCCCTGCCGGGCCACGGCATCAAAAATTTCGTAGGAAAAAAGCGTCATGCCCAAAGCCTCCTTCCGTCTTTCCTGGTTCGGAGACGCCCGATTCTCTGTGAATCTTTTTCATCTTTCATTTGAGATAGTTCAATTATCTTCTTGATTGTACTATCCCGCGCCTTTTCTGTCAAGCATTTTGCCCCGATTTTTGCACGTTCTGTGCAGATTTTGCCGCGATTTTTGCAGGAAATGCCGCCTTTATTACGTTATAGTTCCTGTAACGATTTTTAACGACCTGAACGAGGTGTTTTTATGACCGCACTTTCCCCGCGCCGCACTTTCAGCGGCACTGCTCTTAAAACCATTGCCTGCATTACCATGCTGGTGGACCACATCGGCGCGTCCTGCATCGAGGCAGGCATCCTTACGCCCGGGCTGGACGCCGGCACCCTCTCGCAGGACGCCCTTTCCGCCTACCCGCTGTACCGGCTGGACATGGTGCTGCGCTTCACCGGGCGGCTGGCCTTTCCCCTGTTCTGCTTTCTGCTGGTGGAGGGCTTTGTGCACACCCACAACGTCAAAGGCTACCTTGGGCGGCTGGTGCTGTTCGGCCTTCTGAGCGAGGTGCCCTTTGACCTTGCGTTCTTCCGCACCCCCTTTTACCCGGGTGCACAGAACGTTTACTGGACGCTGGCGCTGGGCGTGCTGGCTATGGCAGGGCTCAAGCGCTTTGAAAAGGAAAACGGCCTGCCCGGCTGGCAGGGGCTTGTGTGGGCGGGCGGGTGCGCCGCGCTGGCGCTGGCTGCCTGCACCGACTACAACGCCAGCGGCGTGATCATCATCTGCGCGCTGTACCTCACCCGCACAAACCGCAAGCGGCAGTGCCTTGCGGGCGCACTGCTGTTTATGTTCGAGCTCACCGCCCCGCTGGCCTTTGTGCTGGTCTGGTTCTATAACGGGCAGCGCGGCGCGTGCAGTCCATTGCAGAAAAAGGCCTTTTACTGGTTCTACCCGGTGCACCTGCTGGTGCTGGCAGGCATCACGAACCTGCTGCTGTAAAGCTTTTCCGGTTCAGCTGGCTCACCGCTGCAAGACGAGACGATTGGGAATGCCCTCCGCGTTGCTCTGGGCATATTCAGCGGAAAGATTATTTATAATTTTGGGGTTCTGAAAAGCCCGCGGAGCTTGTCGGGGCAAAGCCCCTCCATCTGCTTGCGCAGACCGCTCTGCCGCTTAAAAGCCTCACTGGGGCTTTTATTGCTGCGCAAACGCGGACTTTCCTGAGCCCCTTTTTTCACGGGAAAGGAGCACTCTTCTCAGGATGGTGCAAAGCTTTTGATTTCAGTAAAGAAAATTTAGCACGCTGACCCGCAGCGCCGCGCTTTCGCAGAAAGCGGCGCTGCGAATGCCGTTTTCAGCCACGACCCACCTGTGAAAATGGAATACCGGAGCGTCCGCAGACGCTCCGGTATTCCGAAATTATAAATATTTTTTCCTTAGCTTATGCCCAGAGCGCAAGCGGAGGGCATTCAAAAATCGTCCCGCCCGGAAAGCGGAATGGCTCTTAATGGCAGCTGCCAGCACAGCCGCCCTTGTCGGCGTGGCAGGCGTGAGAGCCGCAGCTGTGGCTCTCCTCGTGGTCGTGGTGGGTGCAGCGGACGTTGGGGTCAAAGACCAGCGTGCCGGCAAGATAAGCCGCCGCAGCGCTGTCGGCGTCGCCGGTAATGCCGCCGCACAGCCGGATGCCGGCCTGTGCCAGCGCCATCTGTGCCCCGCCGCCAATGCCGCCGCACAGCAGCACATTTACGCCGTTGCGCACCAGAAAGCCCACCAGTGCACCGTGGCCCTGCCCGTCGGTGGAGACCACCTCGGCACCGGTGATGCGGCCCTCCTCGGCGGTGTACAGCTTGAACTGCGCAGAGTGGCCGAAGTGCTGGAACACCTGACCGTTTTCGTAGGGAATTGCGATCTTCATAATAAGAGCTCCTTCCTGTATGCAATATTCTCTTTCCCTATTCTAACAGATTGCGGTGAAATAGGGAAGGACACCCGCGCTTTTTGTGCCTTTTGGAGCGGAAAACATAGCCGGTATGTAAAAATGATATCAGAAACTGCTGCAAAATGTATTATAATAGAGCCCGAAAAGAGGGTACAAGTATGAAAACAAAGCATCACGGGCAAATGTCCGAGTCCTTTCTTACGGCGGTGTTCCTTTCGCTGTCCGGCGGCTTGCAGGATGCCTACACCTATCTGTTCCGGGGCAAGGTGTTTGCCAATGCCCAGACCGGCAATATCGTGCTGCTGAGCACCAATATCATGGATGGCCGGTGGGATAAGGTGCTGCACTATCTGGTGCCGTTGTGCGCCTTTGCGCTGGGGGTTCTGGCTGCGGAAAAAATGCGGGAGCACTTTCAGGCGATGCAGCGGCTGCACTGGCGGCAGCTGGTGGTGCTGGGCGAGGTGCTGCTGCTGTTCGCGGTGGGCTTTCTGCCGCAATCGCAGAACCTGCTGGCCAACGCCATTGTTTCCTTCTCCTGCGCCATGCAGGTACAGGCTTTCCGCAAGGTGAACGGCTACGCCTTTGCCAGTACCATGTGCATCGGCGACCTGCGCAGCGGCGTGGAGGCCTTTTGCATCTGGCGCAAGACCCACGAGCCCCGCGCAAAGGACAGAATGGTGCGCTACTTCGGCATCATATTCCTGTTCGCGCTGGGGGCAGGGCTGGGCAGCAAGAGCGCGGCGCAGCTGGGTGGCAGAGCCATCTGGATCTCCTGCTGCTTTTTGCTGGTCAGCTTTGCGCTGATGTTCATCCGGGAGGAACTGGAAGAGAACCCGGTCATCGAAAAAGATCTGACCGCCATCCGGCAGGAGACCCGGGAGATCGACCGCACCCTGAAGCAGGAGCTGCAGGAGGAGCAGCGGGAACTGACGCAGAGCGCCCGGAAATAACAAAAAAGGGGCTGTTGCACATCATTGGTGCAGCAGCCCTTTTTGGCTGAAAGCTGTCGGAACAAAAGGCTTCCCCCGACCGGGGGAAGCCTTTTGTAGAAACCGTTAGGATTGCAGTCGTGTAATAACGCCCGGAGTATTGGTTTTATTTACGCTCTGCGCTCCGTGTCCCGGCCTTGGTCAGCAGCTGCTGGAACTTGCGGGCGGCGGTGTTCAGCGGGCGGTGATGGTCGTACACAAGGCAGATGGAGCGGGAGGGGATGATCTCCTGCAAATGCAGCTGCACCAGCTCTCCGCTGGCCAGCAGGGGTGCTGCCATGGGCTCCGGCATAAAGGCTAGGCCCAACTCGCTTTTGACCAGCGTGAGCATCTGGTCGGTGGTGGCGGCCTCGGTGTCCGGCTTCAGCACCGCGTCGTGCTCCAGAAAGAACTGCCGGTAAAAGCTTCGGGTCATGCTCTCCTCGTTCAGGCAGATCAGGGGATAACCGGCCAGTTCCTTCAGGTTCAGGGTCTGGCTGGCCAGTGCCGTAAAGGTCTTTCCGCCCACAAGGACTTCGTAAAAGGACATCAGCTCTACCATTTTCAGCCCGTTTTCCACCTCTGCGGGGGTGGTCACGATGGCAAAATCTACCTCGCCGTTGCGTACCGCCTGCACCGCCTGCGGAGTGGAGTGGTTGGAGATGCGCAGCCGGATGCCCGGGTACTCTGTATGGAAAGCGCGCAGCTTTTCGGACAGGTAGATGTTCAAAGCGGTCTCGGTGGTGCTGATGCTGATGGCACCGTGCTCCAGCGTGGCGGTGGCGCTCAGTTCCTCCTCGGCATCCTGTATCTGCACCGCTGCTGAGGCAATGCGGGAATACAGCAGCTCTCCCTCCGGCGTTAAGGTGACGCCCCGGTTGGAGCGGATGAACAGCACGCAGTTCAGCTGGCTTTCCAGCCGGTTCATGGCGTGGGTGATGTTGGGCTGATTATTGCCCAGCACCCGCGCCGCGCGGGTAAAGTTCTGATACTTTGCCACATAGTAAAAGATTTTGTAGTATTCCCAGTCCACATACATAGGTGCGGCCCTCTTTCCTGTCGGGCTTCCGGCGCGGCCAGCGGCAGAAGCGGCTTTATGCTCTTCTTGTATCATAGCACGGCGCGCCGGAATTGCAAGCGCTTTTTACGGCTTGGCTGTGCCGGATGCGGGCAGCAGCCTCTGCAATGTAAAAAACATATTGCTGCTATACACAGGATACTTTTTACATATTCTCTGCACGCTCGTATAATAGACACCGCGAACAGGAAACAAGAATGAAAAGAAGGTAAATGAAGTTTATGCTGACCGCTGTTACTGGAATCAACTGGGGCGATGAGGGCAAGGGCCGCGTCATCGACCTGCTGGCCGAAAATGCCGATATCGTTGCGCGCTATCAGGGCGGCAACAATGCCGGTCATACCGTTGTGACCGAGAAGGGCAAGTTCATCCTGAACCTGCTGCCCTCCGGCATCCTGCACCCGGAGGTGACCTGTGTGCTGGGCACCGGCATGGTGATCGACCTCGAGCATCTGGCCGGAGAGATGGAGGCCATCGAGGCGCGCGGCGTGAAGGTGGAGCCGGAGAACCTGAAACTCTCCGATAAGGCTACTATCTCCATGCCGTGGCACAAGGTACAGGACGGGCTGGAAGAGGACCGCCTTGCCAAAAAGGGCGGCGCGTTCGGCTCTACCCGGCGCGGCATTGCTTACGCTTACAGCGACAAGTACCGCAAAAAGACCCTGCGTCTGGGTGACCTTTTGCATCTGGACGAGGAGCGCACCCAGAACCGTCTGCACATGATCCTGGACGCCAAGAACATGGAGCTGGCGGGCTGCTATCATCAGGAGCCCATGAGCTACGATGCCCTGCTGAACTGGTGCAGGCAGCAGGCAGCGTACTTTGCGCCCTTCATCTGTGATGTAGGCGCTTTCTTGCAGCAGGCGCACGACAGCGGCAAGCGCATCGTGCTGGAAGCGCAGCTGGGCGCAATGCGGGATATCGACTACGGCATCTTCCCGTTCACTTCCAGTTCCAACACGCTGGCGGCCTACGCGCCGCTGGGTGCGGGCATCCCCAACTGCAAGCTGGACCATGTGGTGGGTGTGCTGAAGGCCTACTCCACCTGTGTAGGCGCAGGCCCCTTTGCGGCAGAGAACGCAATGGGCGAAGCGTGGAACGAAAAGCTGCGCAAGGCCGGCGGCGAGTACGGCGCAGCCACCGGACGTCCCCGCCGGGTAGGTCCCTTTGACTGCGTTGCCAGCCGCTACGGCCTGCAATGTCAGGGTGCGGATAAGATCGCGCTGACCAAGCTGGACGTGCTGAGCAGCATGAAGCAGATCCCGGTCATCACCGGTTACAAGCTGGACGGCGTGGAAGTCCCCCGCTTCGACACCCTGTCCGACCTTGACCGTGTGCAGCCGGTGGTCACGCTGCTGCCCGGCTGGAACAAGGATATCTCCGGCTGCCGCAGCTGGGCAGAGCTGCCCAAGGAAGCCAAGGCCTATGTGGAGTTCCTTGAAAAGCAGCTGGGGCACGAGATCCAGTTCGTTTCCACCGGTGCCGAGCGCGAAAAGTTTGTGCTGAAGGGAGAATGGCTGTGAGACATTTTATTGAGCCCGGCAGCTTTTCTCTGGCTGAGCAGCTGGCACTGCTCGACCTTGCCGATCGGATGGAGGCTGACCCCGCGCCCTACGCCCACCTGTGCGATGGCCGCATTCTGGCCACTTTGTTCTACGAGCCCAGCACCCGCACCCGCCTTTCCTTCGAGTCCGCCATGCTGCGGCTGGGCGGCAAGACGCTGGGCTTTGCCGGGGCGCAGCTTTCCAGCGCCAGCAAGGGCGAAACGGTGGCCGATACTGCCCGCGTGGTAAGCAACTATGCAGACGTCATTGCCATGCGCCACCCCAAGGAGGGCGCACCGCTGCGTGCGTCCATGTATGCGCGGGTGCCCGTCATCAATGCAGGCGATGGCGGCCACGCCCACCCCTCCCAGACCATGATTGACCTGATGACCATCCGCCAGCGCAAGGGGCGGCTGGATCATTTGACCATCGGCTTCTGCGGCGACCTCAAGTTCGGCCGGACGGTGCACTCCCTCACCGCCGCGCTGAGCCAGTTCGAGGGCAACCGGTTCGTGTTCATCTCGCCCGAGGAACTGCGCATCCCGCAGTACGTCAAGGACGAGACCCTGACTCCGCTGCACCAGAACTATAAAGAGACCGCCGACCTTGAAGCCGAATTGCCCGGGCTGGATGTGCTGTACATGACCCGCATCCAGCAGGAGCGCTTTTTCAACGAAGAGGACTATCTGCGGTTGAAAGGCTGCTATGCGCTGGACGAAAAGCTGCTGCAGCTGGCACCGCCCACCATGCCGGTGCTGCATCCGCTCCCCCGCATCGACGAGATCAAGCCGGACGTGGACAACGACCCCCGCGCCGCTTATTTCGATCAGGTGCATAACGGTGTGTATATCCGCATGGCCATTATACTGGCGCTGCTGGGCATCCCCGACCCGCTGACCGGGAAAAAGGTACTGGAAAGTATATAAGTTGTGAACAGGGCTGCTGCACAAAGTAACGTGCAGCAGCCCTGTTTTTGCGTCTGGTGTTTTTGCAGGCTCGCCTTTACGCCCCTCCCGTGAAAAGGCAATTCTGGAAAATCCGCAGATTTTCCAGAATTGCGAATTTTAAATAATTCTTCCGCTGAATATGCCCAAAGCAACGGGGAGGGCATTCCAAATTTTCCCGCTACCCCCGCAGCGGGGGGTCTGGCACAAAGATCATGGTGCCCCGGGCAGAAAAAAGCAGCTGCGGCATCATGCAGCTGTACCCCAGCCACAGCACCGCCAGAATGCACAGCACCAAAAGCACCCTGCGCAAAAGCACCGGATGCCGGGCGGGGGAATAGCGTTTTCTGCGGTCACGCTGCATAGGCTGCGCCCTCCCTTTTCAAGGCTTTGCCCAGCTTATGCCGCAGCAGAAAGAATTGTGCACCGGCGGGGTTTGTGGTAAGATAACAGGGAAGAACCACGGAGGAACTGCTTATGCTGACCATTACACTGCTGGGCACGGCTGCCACCATGCCGCTGCCGGAGCGCGCCCTGACCGCCGCTGTGGCGGAGTGCGGCGGGCACAGCCTGCTGCTGGACTGCGGCGAGGGCACCCAGACCGCTGCCCGCCGCGCCGGGGTGAACCTGATGCGCGCAGACGCCATCTGCCTGACCCACTACCACGGGGATCATATTTTTGGTCTGCCCGGGCTTTTGCAGACCCTTGGGGCGCAGGGGCGCACCCGCCCGCTGGTGCTGCTGGGGCCGGAGGGGCTTTTGGAGGTCTGGCGGGCGGTATATGCCCTGACCGGGCCGCTGCCCTACGCGGTAAAGCCGCTGGTCTGCCGCGCCGGACAGCCTGTGGCGCTGGATGCTCTTTCGGATGGATGGCCCGCCGGGGCAACGCTGCTGCCGGTGGCAACAAAGCACCGGGTGCGCAGTCTGGGCTACCGGCTGGACTTGCCCCGGGCGGGTAGGTTCGACCCCGAAAAGGCGCGGGCGCTGGGCGTACCGGTGACCCAGTGGCGGCTTTTGCAGCGGGGACAGGCTGTCCCGCTGGCAGAGCGTATGGTGCAGCCCACCGAGGTGCTGGGCGCGCCTCGCAAGGGGCTGCGGTTCGTCTTTTCTGGCGACAGTGCCCCCTGCCCGGCGCTGGAACAGGCGGCGCAGGACGCAGACCTGCTGCTCTGCGATGCCACCTATGCCCTGCCGGAGCAGCAGGAGCAGGCCGCGCAGTGGGGGCACAGCACCTTTGGCCAAAGCGCGGCGCTGGCAGCAAAGGCTGGTGTAAAGCGGCTGTGGCTGGTGCACTATTCCCCCATGATCACCGACCCGGAGGAGCATCTTGCACAGGCGCAAAGCATCTTCCCGGCGGCAGAATGCGGCTTTGACGGCAAACGCATCACCCTGCATTACGAGGAGAACGAGGAATGAAGCTGACACTTGACCCCGGGGCAGCTGCCCTGCTGGATGCCCTGCACGCGGCGGGCTACGCAGCCTATGCCGTAGGCGGCTGCGTGCGGGACAGCCTTTTGGGGCGCACCGCCCACGACTGGGACCTGTGCACCAGTGCCCTGCCGCAGCAGGTGATGGAACTGTTCGGGACAGAGCAGTGCATCCCCACCGGCTTGCAGCACGGTACGGTCACCATCAAATACGGCGGGCAGCTGTACGAGACCACCACCTTCCGCACCGAGGGCAGCTATACCGATGGCCGTCACCCGGACGCGGTGCAGTTCGTACCGGACGTGCGGGAGGACCTTGCCCGGCGGGATTTTACCATCAACGCCATGGCGTATAATGAAGCCGAGGGGCTGGTAGACCCCTTTGGCGGGCAGGCAGATTTGCAAAACGGTCTGCTGCGGGCGGTGGGGGAGCCACAGCAGCGGTTTACCGAGGATGCGCTGCGTATCCTGCGGCTGTACCGCTTTGCCGCAAGGTTCGGCTTTGCACTGGACGCAGCCACCGCCCGGGCGGCGCGGCAGCTGGCACCCCACTTGGACTGCATCTCTGCCGAGCGCATACAGGAGGAGCTGGCAAAGCTGCTGGCTGCCCCGCAGCCGGGGGCGTATCTGGAACCCGCCGTGCTGGCGGTGGTGCTGCCGGAGTTGACCCCGGCGGCGCTTGAAGCCGCAAAGCCGGTGGTGGATGCCTGCCCGGCGGGGGAGGAGAACCTGCCGGTACGCTGGGCTGCGCTGCTGGGCGCTCTGGGCGAGGCCGACACCCGCCGGGTGCTCAAACGGCTGCGCTGCTCCAACGCCTGTATCGAGGAGACCGCCGTGCTGGTGCGGGAAACGGCAGAGCAGGGCGTGTGCAGAAGTTTCTCCGAGGACCGTCCGCTGGGGTGGGCCCCTGCCGCCGCAGGCGGTAGGGCGGGCGATGGAATGGCCCGAGTCGTGTCCGAGGAGGAAGCTTCCCGCCCAACGGTTGATTTACGCCAGCGCGCCCTTATCCAGCCATTTGCCACGCGCCATGCGCAGCAAAAACAGTACGCCGCGGGTGCAAAGCTCGGCGCACATGGCCACCCATACGCCCACCAGCCCAAAGCGGGGAGCCAGCAGAACCGCCAAGGTCAGCCGCACGCCCCACATACTGAAAAGGTTCAGGATAAAGCAGCCGGTGCTGTCGCCTGCGCCCTGCATGGAGCCGCTGGCTACGATGCTTGCCCCGAACATCGGCTCGGCAAAGGCTTCGATGCGCAGCACCCGCGCACCCAGCGCAATGACGGCGGCGTCGGCGGTAAAAATGCCCATCAGCTGCGGGGCAAATACATACAGCCCCACGCCGGTCAGTGCCATGATGCCCATGCCCATGGCGGTGCACAGCCATGCAAAGCGCTTTGCCATGTCCCGGCGGTTCGCGCCCACGGCCTGTCCCACCAGCGCAAGGGCAGCGTCCTGAATGCCGTAGCCCGCCATGTAGCACAGGCTCTCGGCGCTGACCCCCAGACTGTTGGCGGCAATGGCGGTAGTGCCCAGCCCGGACACGATGCGCACCAGCAGCACCTGTGCCGAGGACAGAGCGGCGCGCTCTGCCGCTAGCGGTGCGCCCACCTTCCACACGTTATGCAGGCAGGCGCGGGTAATGTGCCACGAGCCGGGCTTGCGGATACACAATGGGCCGTCCCGCAGCAGCAGAACGCCCAGCGCCAGCGTACCGCCCACAGCGTTGGCAAGGGCTGTGCCCAGTGCTGCGCCCGGTACGCCCCAGCCCAGACCCCAGACCGTGAGATTCTGGCCGAATACCGTCATTTCCCGGGTGGGGTTGATGAGAAAAAAGTTGAAGATGATGTCCAGTACGCAGGTGAAGATGCTGATGAGGCCCGGGGTAAGCGCATCACCCGTAGAGCGCAGCATGGCGGCGTAGGTGCCCATAGCCATGATGAAGGGCAGGGAAGCCGACCAGATGGCAAAATACGCCGAAGCGTTTGCCTGCAA
>OHEU01001088.1_pt1 | contig 12864 bp, 13 predicted proteins | sample 1567341 | NCBI WGS metagenome assembly OHEU01 (sample SAMEA3879524, study PRJEB24766) | human gut metagenome | biome: human-associated habitat; feature: feces | place: USA | collected 1985/1987 | reverse complement strand
CCGTCATAGTCGGTGTAGTTAATCATCTGATTTTCTACGTAGCCGACGATGTTGAGAATCTTGAGGTGAGCGTTAGGAGCCGTAAGGTCAACGTGGCAGTGGAACTTATTGCTCTGTTTTTCGGTACGACCGGTCGTCACAGGAGGCAAGTGGTCTTTCGTGAAGAACAACTGTTTCGTGCCTTCGAGCGATCCGTCCGTAGTATCCATACCACGGCAGTCGAACGTAAATTTGCCCTGTGTATACGAGCCGGTGAGAGCGCCTGCAAGCATACCGAAAGCGAAGATTTCACGGGTACGACCGTACGATTTGACGAAGCCCATAGCGTCAGTGCTGATCGTCATCATCTGGTTATCTTCAACGGCCTGCTTCGAAATTACGAAGCTGTTACGCCAAGTCGTCGATTTCCAAATTTTGCTGTAGCCTTCTTTGAAGTCAGAAAGCTTTGCGGGCTCCATATCGTAGCCGGGTTCGTAGTTACCCATCGACGTACGGGTCCTGTATTCCTCTTGATACGCATCGAGCGTATGCATAGCGAATACTTTGCTGATGAGGGATTCTTTTTCGAACGCCTCTTTTTGATTATCAAGCATCATCTTGATCGGCTCTTGCAATACGTTGAATGCCGACAAGGATAACGCTTCGTCAATGTTAAAGATAATTGCCATCTGTCATTTCCTCCTTAGACGAGATTCGTGATATCCTTGACGGGATATACTTCAATGCGTTTGTCGCCGACTGCGTAATCGCTTGCAACGACGTAATCTGCGTCGGTGAGGACCGTGCAATCTGTGATAGTGTAGGTGTACGATCCGGACGAGCCGCCACGTACAACTTTAACCGCCGAGCCTTTCTTGAAGGCGGTTGCGCCGAGATTCGTAATAGCTTGGCCATTCGAATCAGCGCTTCTGCTGCTACATTTCGAGCCGACAATGAGCGTCTGGACGTACTGTTTGTCATAACGCTGCCAGCTGGTAAGTAAATTTGCCATAATTATTATGTCTCCTTATGTTTTGTTAATGTATTTCCTGATGTCGTCATCAGAAACGCCCGGGTTAAAACGACGCATAAGGGCCATCTCTTGCTCGCTTATAACGCGCGGAGGAGTAGACGAACCGGAACTACCGACAGGCGACAAGTGGTCTTTCGACAGACGACTCGGTGCGTGGGACTTCACAAGGTCGTCAAAGTGTTCAGCGGCGTATGCCTTGTCCAGTGGCACTCCCTTCTTATACAGGGATTGAGTCGCTTCGTCCAAATCACTGAGCGCCGAAAACGTCGTTCCGTACTTCTGGTTCAATGAGAACAACGCGTCAGTTTCTTCTTTCTTCAAGTCCTCAGCAGCTTTCTCATCTTTTAACTTCTTCGCTTCGATTACGTCCGGGTGAGTCTCAACCAATTTGTCGACGATAGGTTTGACTTTTTCAGCATCCAGACCGCTGGCAGTGAGCATTTTATCTTCGTTTTCACGTTTCAAATCTTCCCAGCTGTCATAACCTAAGCTTTGAGCGAGTTCGTTTCTTGCTTCGCGTTCGATTTTAACTCGTTCCGTCTTGAGGCGTTCAGCAAAAGCTTTCGTCTGATCGACGGGAATGTTCTCAGGGTTACCATCTGTTGGCGGGACAGGTTGACCAGGGTTACCTGCATTACCGAGGTCATCTTTAGCAGCCTTGTCGAATAAGTTCATTATTCAGTCTCCTTTGTGCGGCGAACTTCTGGGAGTACAGTTTTTCAGCCGCGTGTGTTCTATATATTATATAGCTTGTTCTCGCTAAACCACGTCACAATTTTCAAAAATTTATTGAGAATTTTCGAAATTTTCTTTCGGCGGTCCGAGAACAATAATGCTCGGTTGTGTTTCCGGCGTTACCGGGGTAGGCGGAGTAGTAGGCGTTGCTTTCATACATACCTCTTCTCTGTCTTTGACGATAGGTATTTCTTGACTATGCAACAAGTTCTCAGACAACCTCACCCAGAACGGTTTGTCGTCATCAATCTTGTGTTTACCGAACGACTGCTTCCACGTTCGAGCAAATACTCGCCAGAACGACGGTCGATGCTCGGGTTTTGCGGGAAGTTTTTCAAGTTCCTTACGAGCGCTTTCAACGATCGGGTTAGGCGGAATCTCAACAACGTATCGATTCTCGTCGGTCAGTTTATCACTATTCTTGCGGCTGTTAAATTGCGAATAGAACGCAAGTTTGAGTTTAGCGACCAACACTCGACGTTCGAATATCTGCGAGCCGGTTTTCAACCCAGCATATATAGCGCCGATAATGCCGCCGCATTTTATAACGAGCGTCGGAATCATCGAAGCATTGAAGTTCTGGAATGAGTAATACAAATCACCAGAGAAGCCGCAGATACCTACAACGAGGCATACTTTGCCGATAAGCTTTTGTGCATAGATTTGTGCCTTAGGTACGTCGTACTTATTACCGCGGTCACTCTTGTGGTCCAGTGGTAAGCCGACGCCGGCGAATTGACTATACAACACTTGATTGTATCGAACAGACACGCCACCATAAAACACTTCGTCCGGAGAGAGCAAGAGTCTACGCTTCAACGCAATCTGCCGTCTCTTAGGACTGTGCAATATCTTTCGATCTAAGTCAGCAACATACACAAGGTATTTCTCAGCGCGGTTTACGTTGTCGATATACTTCTTGAAGTTCTCGTCGTTATATTCGGTTAACAGCAGCGAGTAGTGTTCTTTCAACTTCATGATATCGCTCAAGTATTCCGGATTCTTGCTTCGGCTTATTTCATCAGCAGAGTTGCTTATGCCAAGCATTATACCGAACGTGCAGAACGCAAACGCTAACTTTTCAAGCCAGAAATTGAGGCTTTGAATCTTGAACTTGTACGAATCCAATCGGAAGAACTCGGTCAATATCAACCCGGCGCATATCAAGACAACGAGCAAGATATTCGTCATAATCGTGAATACGCTCACGCGCATCGACTTACGAACGTCAGCCGTTGTCATCTCGTCCTGAGTAGCAATAATATCGTTTTCAGACGACATACTACTTCACCTCCTCAGCCGATTTCACCTTTTCGTTGATACGAATTTTATCTTTCATGCCCTTCGCTTTAACGTGTACGGTACCCGTATGAATACCTGCTTTCGCTAAGAAGCTCAATCCGGTAATAATGAAGATGTTTATAAGCTCAGTAATTGCATTCTGAAACGCGTACAACATTCCGCCGATAAGCAGTAACGGAAGTCCCGCCATAACGAAGTCCATCGTCTCGATAGTCTTACTTTTCTTTTCGACGAGGTCAATAAGGTGTTCGTCATCGGGTCGAGCTTCGAGGTCTGCTTTCTGTTGCACAAATGCCGCAACGTATCGGGCGTATGCTGCTTTAACTCGTTTGAATAATGTCGCACCGAAAATGACGCCGACAAGAACGCACGAGAACGAGACCCAGAAGGACACGACCGCTTTTTTGTCAAGAACATACTGCAATGTACTTACATAACTGTAAATACAGTACGCTACCGGAGGGCACAACCAAGCAACATACTCAAGTATACTGAGCATAATTGCTCTGGAATTCCATTTCATAGTAGTTCCTCCTTAACGCTTAGTATTTTTCTTTTGACTTCTTCGTATTCGTTCCCGGAATGTTGACGTGGTCAGATACTTCGATCGTCGCAAGCACTGGGTCACCCAACAGTGACTGTACCGGCGCGTCAGACGTAAAATCAGTGTCGATTTCGTGACGGAGGTCATCTCTGAACGTCGAAGACGGCGATTTCAAGTCTGCAACAACTAAACCCATCTTACGCATAAGCGCGACAAGTTTATTGTTCTGCCGGATATATTCGCGGTTCTGTTCTTTAAGTAATTCAATTTGATGATTCGTCGCTTTGTCGATCTGTCCGTCGACGTCGACTTTAATGCCCATTGCAAGCAACTTCGTCGTTTCCGTCGCAGCTTCCGCAGCGATTTGTTTACGGTCGGTCTCAGTCAATTTCAAGGGTATTTTTCTCGACGCGAGGTTTATAATCGCGAGTATGATTTTTACGAGGTATCGGACGACGACTACACCGCCGCCGATCGACGCGACCCATACACCAACTTTGTTGATGATTTCGTTTGTTTCCATAAAAGCTCCTTTTCCCGTGTTCGCTGCACCGAACGTGAGAGTAGAAGTATTTTGTACCCAGTGCAGTGGTCAATTTTCGATAGTGTCGAACAAGCGTTGCACGGATTCTTCGTGCTCCGCTACAACAGCCGACAAACGAGATACTTGCTCTTCAAGTGTGCAAATACGACTCATCATTACGTCGAACACGTCTTTGAGAGTCATCTGTCCGCTTACCGGCATATCAGGAATAGGGATAAATTCCGGTTCGCTCGACCTGATAACACAGATCGAGTTATCAGGTACGTCGAAACGTTTTTGCATAGCGGTTATATAGTCCATATTTGTCCTCCGTTATTCAGCGGGTTCGGGCTCGTCGGTCGTTTTTTCGACGGGTTTACCTTCACGGAACACGTACAAATCACCACTTAAGGTGATCGTAGTTCCGGGAATTTCGAGGGTTTTTGCTGTAAACTTGATTTCGGGTGATTCGTAAATCGTTACGACTTCACCGGTTTTAGTATTGACTTTTTCAACGATCATATTACGCTACCTCTATCTTGTACGAGACTGTAAGCACGTCGCCTTCTGCAAGAACGATCGGGGTTGAGAAGTTTGCGGCGGTGGAATTGAAGAACCGACAATAGTAAGTGCCGCTTTTGGCGAACGTTTTCGGGTATGAACCAGCGCCAACACGGTATAACCACGGTGAATCGGCGTTTATGTAAGGGAATACTACGGTGTTGTAACTATTGTTAGTTAAGGCCGACGAGCTGACGGATATTCCGGCAGCGTTCGCTCCGGGGACGATATCGACTGATAAATCGTCGTTAATTTTTGCGCAAGTTATTGCACCCGAGTTAGATTGATGGCGATATATTAACACATTATCTGCGACACTGTACGACCCCTGCGGGAAGTATGAGCTATTATACACATAAATATCTTTATCAGCGAGAATCATTCCTGATGGTTGGATTGTTTCTTCAGTCGCTATATCGGGGATTTCCCACACTCGTATTCCCGCTGCGGTCGATACCGGTTCTAATAAAAAGTTTTTGGACCCAGTGTTTACGACACGCACTGCTCTACGGGCATCAGCTGAAAAATCGGCGAACTGAGATAAGTTGAATGAACGCTTAACGGTGTTTGTCGGTGCGTCTTTAATCTGCAGTTCGCCTGCAGAGTAATATGGGTAATAAGACCGATAATGGCTCGTACCAGAAATAGTGTCGAACAAAAACCTTTCCGTTGGATCGTGAAGTTTATACGGGACAAATGCTCTCTCACCAGTCGTTTGGGAAAAGTATTCCTCGTTCGCGAATCCGTGTAAGTAATTGTTTGTGAATTTGAACGCTGTTGATATAGGAAGCAAGCGATACGAACAATCTTGATCGACAAACAAACCGTCATCGGTAAGAATACACCGTCTATATTGCGAATCATCACCATTATTCGAGGGGTCCGCTGCAAAAAATAACGCACTATATGGAAAGAAAATACTCTTCAACGTCAACGCTTCACTAACGGTCCACGTTGCAGATGAAATTTTGTATTTGTCTTCAATCGTCGACGTAATCGGGGCGGTATACCATACACTTGACGAACCTGAAGAAATCGAATTCAACGCCGGAATTGCAACGGACGGCTTTGTAAGGTCCAATTCCAAGGTCGAAAGCGAAAAAATGTCGTATGTCGATTTTGAAATTGAGTTGAATCCACAAAAGCCTGTTAGTGGCCCGTACGGTCGGCTGTAGAAATGTTTTGTCTGCAACGCCTGTAGATCGAATACAACATTGTGTTCGTGACGAGTCTCAATAGACCCGTCTTTATGTTTTATTTGTACATCAATTGTTCCTTTCATTTAAGTTGTTCCTCCTTTAGAACGGTGTAGGATTATTATTTATAGTAATAGTACCCGAGTCAGTGGGTGATAGCAATGCCCAAATACTGGATGTTGTCGGTGTATCAACCGGTATATACCAACTCGCTATGTCAACGTTTTCTGAGAATTCGTGTACGCCTGTATTTACAAGTTTCGTAATCGTCTCTTGCGGGTTGAGTAAATTCCAAACCTGGATATTCGAAACGTCTACACCTTTCGTGTACCAATCTGAAATCTTCACACGTTCACCCTTCACCATCGGCAAACGCTGATATTCGGCTTTAACCCACGTATGAGTTTTAATATCCCAAACGTATACGTCACATATAAGTTGTAACCCGCCAATGTTCACGACGGACCGAGATAAATATGTGTCTATCCCAACAGTGCGGTTGTTGAACAGTTGCGCTTCAGCTTCGCCTAACGTTCCGTTAAGTGCCGAAAACAAGAATATTCCGTTTTCAGCAAACACATTCCCGTCGGTGGCAATCAAATTTGTGTTAATACTTACTTGCTCGACCTCGGAAAGATTCGGTAACGGTAGCCCTTCACGCCACTCTTGCCAAGCGGCATTGAATTCATCGTATACACTTTCGGGAATGCCGCCTTCAGGTTCGAACAGCAAATCTTTAATATACGCTGTATCTTGTCCGGAGTTACCACTACTATCTTTTACGTACTTGAATTCGACAGTGTCGCCCGCCGCAATGGTAATTGATAGTGGTTTGTAAGTATTGTTCGTTCCGCCTTGATTGACAAGAAGGGTCGTATTGTGAGTAATATGTAGTCTATCTGAACTCTCACTACTAACGTTCCACTCGAATGTTAAGGTACCTGCTACGTCGAATTTAAGTCTGTACCACCCGTGCTTGCTACCCGTGTGGACCGTACTTTGCAATACGTTATCAACCTGTTCCCAAGGGTAAGCCGGGTCGTTCGTTATTGTGCGGATAGTGTCGAGATACGGGTTGAGATAGTCTTGCAGCACAGGCTGTCCCTTCGGGTAAGGCAACACCAATCGTATATCACCCGGTCGGCCTTCCTGAGTAGGCGCTTCGTACGACGCTTTTATGTCCCAGAAGATACCCCCAAGAACTTGAACGTATGGGTTTCGTACTATTATCATACTATCCCTCCATCACGTTTATTCCCTCGATCGTCACAAGCGGCTTTCGAGTGGAATAGTAAGTAATCTCGTCGTTCTCGATAGACCCAATTACTAGCCCGTACCTCGCCATATCGAGAGTGTCGAATACGGGCGCAACAAGTCTTTTTCTATTACCTTTCAAGGGCAACGTGCTTTTCTTTACAGCTTTCACTGTGAACGGGTCAATAGTACCATCTTCAACCCAGTCGGTCGTAAGTATCGTTACCGGTTCAGACTCAATTCGTACGAGTATTGAGTCATCGAGTCGGGCGTTCGCTGTGTCAGCTGACGATTGTGCGTCGTCTGCAGCTTGTTGTGCGGTGTCGGCATGCGAGTCGACTTCGTTGATTGCACCCACAAGCGTAGTCTTTTCGTCAGTGGTAAGCTCGGAAAGGTTGCCTATTTCGAGTTTATTCGCATCAGCGTGCTCGTCGACTTCGTTGATTGCACCGACAAGCGTTGTTTTCTCGTCAGTGGTCAGAGTCGTCATATCGCCGATCTTCGCGTAAAGGTCGGCAATCTTGTTCGTTATTTCTTCCGAAACGTTCAACACTCCACGGAAGTCGACCTGTAACGTTTCACCGACGATAATGCCACCGAGTTGGTCTTTCGTTGCAATATACACAGGCGGTAACGCGATGTTCGTTATATTACCCGTTGTAATCTCGCTCGCCGTAGCGTTCGCCACAGATTCCTCAGAGCACGGCTTGATGTAGTACATTCTTCGAATCGGGTCACCGTGTACTCTCGCAATCGGACTGTCGCCCAGAATAAGTTTCTGCGAGCCGAACAAGTCTTGCTTCAAAACGACATTCTTCAAGAAACCGTCGAAGTCGATTATCTCGGTTGCTTGCTCACCGTCACCTTCAACACGCGTAATCGGTGACGTCGAATCGAGTAACGTTATCGAATACGTATACGTTCCAGGTGACAGCCTGTCAGTGAACGCCGGCTCGAAAACCAGAGGCACAGCGAACGCGTACTCACGCGCTGTCAACCCGATAGGATATACCGGAGGCGTAGTTGTCGGCACGACAAACATATACTTATTGTGCGCTCCGGTGCTTTCGTCATAGAGGACTTTATATATGATACCTGTATCGACAACAGATTCGGGTGTATTTACCGTCTTGCTCTTCGGATAGAAGCCACCGTGAATCTTCATCTGACCTTCAGCGTCCGGAGTACCGTAGCCGTAATACGTGTAGTCCTTGATCGGCATATACTCTTCGATGAGCATATTGCCGTTCAAGTCGTTCGCGTCTGTCTCCGCCTTAACCGAAAATACAATCGTCGGATTCTTCATACCGATAGGCAAAGCAAACGGCGTATCGTCACGGTTTAGAATCGATAACAGCACGACGCCCGAGTCGCCTCGGTTCATCGTTATTGTCTTGTTAGTGTAAAAAATCGACATTCTTTATCCTCCAATCATACTTTGAAGTTCGTTGTACATTGCCTGCTTCGCAGCCTCGTCGTTAGCTTTAGCGCTCGCCGCACTTTGCTCGTTACCAGTAGGCGCAGCGGTCTGAGCTTTCTTGCCCATCTCTACGGCTTTCGCAACCTGCTGCTGCATCAGACCGAATCGTTCCGTAATGTCTTGCAAACACAGTTTAGCAAGCGGGTAGTTGAGTTCCTTCATAATCTTCCAGTACAGCATCTGCGTTCTGGGGTCTTGCGGGTTGCCCATCGTGCCGCCTACGAAGTTGTTGGTTGTCTCACGCCACATCGCCTCACGCGAAGTGTACAGGACCGAAGCCGTATCAACCGAGAACATAAAGCTGTCGTCGTAGTACAGATTTCCGACGTCGCCGTCCAAGAAGTTGTACCTGCTGATCGACGCGTTTGTTATCGAGCCGTCGGTGTCGTCAATGACGAACGTCTCGTTGTTGTCGCAATACGCTAAGAAGAAGTGGAACATCATCTCGTACAGGTCGGCGTACGCAGCGTCCTTCATCTTACGTTTACTTTCCATACGACCTGCAGCTTGTGCAGCGCTTATTTCTTTCGCCTTTCCACTCTCAGCGGTCGGGTCGCGCTTGCCTTGATACGAGTCGGTTATACCGAGCGACGCTCTGCCGTATTGATACACGCGGTCGGCAAGGATGTCGTCCTGCTGAATGCTCGCTTGCAAGTTCTGCACGCGTATCGCGTCAGCCCATTTCGGGTCTTTCAACCTCACGACTTTCAACGTCTCGTTCGTGAGCTTCATATTCATCTTCTCAGGCATAGTGATGATACTACCGGCCTTCAAGATGTTCTGTTCAATCTTAGTTAAGATGTTGTTCGACGACAGCTGCGTCTCGGTCAAGATATCTACGTCCGACACGCCATAGGGTGAGTCGACTCGGCTGATGTTAACGCGCATAACGAGCGGGATGCGTCGAAGTGCGTAGTATTTTACCTTGTCGCCTTTCTTAGCGAGCAACAGTCTCGGTTTCGTCGGGTCTGACGGGTCGCCTTTCACGACGTCGTCTTCGAGCGTTTCTTCTCTGACGCTCTTCTCAGTGAACTCGGTCGATCCGCATATCGGGCAGACGTCTTCGTCCGTTGCGTAGCCGCACTGCTTGCAGACGCGCTGACGTCTCGACTCGAAGTCCCTATCGTCGAAGATTACAAAGTCGGTGTTCTCAGCCCACGTGAGGCGGCATACGTAGCCGTCGCGGTCGTAGTACCAACACGTAATCATGTCGACCATACCCTTATAGTTAGGACTCTCAGGCGGTATTTTACCGGTCAAGTTGTAGATTTTCATCATACTCTCGCGGCTGAACACGAACGCGTACTCGATTTTCTTGAAGTCGCGCACGCCGGGCTGCAACCAGACGTCCTGAATCGGGCGGTCAACGACCGTGATGGCGCCGACGTTCTTTCCGTGGCGCACGGTGTCGTCCCAGCCGACTTCATAGAAGTGTGACCCTTGGACCAACACACCTCGTTCGATGCGGTCGTTCATCGTCTCGCTGTCGAGGCGGTCCATCTCATTTCTGAGCATCGACTCAAGGTCATGGGCAAGGTCTTGTTTATCAGCGTCCGACGGCGTTATTTTCGGTTGCGGAATAGCGTTGTTGATTTGTGTCTCGATCAACTCGAAGCACATGTTGCGCAAGCACTTCGTCCCGCTTTTCTCAGCCGTCGTACCTTTGTATAAATTCTCGCGCACTTCCAACTTGTCGTCAACGAACGGGCGGCGTTTAGCCCTCGCGTCGTCGAATAGCATTTGCCAGTAGCGCAAGCGTTCTTGTACGTCCCCCGACATCGGAGGAAACTGGTATTGTGTTTCTTTCTTCTTCATTCTTACCTCCACTCAACGGGGTATTTCCATTCTTTGAGTAGTTGTGATTTGAGTGCGTCGTCCGCTGCCTCGAAGTCCTGATACATGTCGGGCGTCCAGACGCTGTACTCACGTGTTACTTTCTCACTCACGGGTGCTCCGATGATAGACAATCTGTTCAGCGCTTGTGTGAACGCGTCGACGGTGTCGTCGTGCTGTCCCGCCGGGAACGCAGACGCTTCATCGATGAGCTCGTAAGCCCACGGCTCGTAGGGCAGATACACGTGTTTCGTCTCTTGTATGTACGATACCGCAGCCGCTCTGGACAACTTACCGCCTTCAGGGTTGACGGGTATGATATTGTCGAACTCTTGCGACAACATATCTATGGCCGCCGAGCCGTTCGCCTTGTCTTCAATGTATACCGCGTCGAGGTCAGGGTGCGACGAGATATACTCTCTGAGCACTGTAATCATCTCAGTGAACGACAGGCGGCGTCTGGTACCCCAAATACCGTAGTAGTCGTTCGCACGCTTACCCCAGTGTTGTATAGCGACGAAGTCGCTTGTCTCGCTTTTCTTGAACGCCGCGTCGACGGACAAGACGTTATATACTTGTTCCGGCAAGTCCTCGTAGAACTGCCAGTTTTCTTTTAAGAAGATGTTACCCGAGTTAAGGACCGGGTTGCCTTGGAACAACGCGTTCCACGCACGCTCGCCGTTCTCGGTCACGTACGTTGTTTTATAGTCTTTGAGCCACGCGGCGCCTTTACCAATCTCAGGGCACAGCGGTGCGCCTACCGGTCTTCCCATCGGGTCGTTCTCTTCTGCCTCGCACGGCAGGTTCAGCACTTCCACGTTCGGGAACGTCCGCTTGATGTGACCAAACAAGTCGTCCTCGTGCCACCGCGTCTGTATGACGATAATCTTACCGTGCGGCGCGATACGTGTCAGGATTGACGCGTAGAACTCATCTAAGATAGCAGCGCGCGTCGTCTCCGACATCGCCTCTTGCATATTTTTCGTCGGGTCGTCTATTATGAACAGGTCCGCCGGGTTACCGGTAATACCTGACAAGATACCACGACTGATGCAGCGCCCACCTTCGACAGACTCGAATTCAGTATTTGTCCACGGCGCTTCGGCCGGGTGGAAGTCGGGAAACAGTCTCGGCCCGTAGTCTTCGAGTTTCCTCAGGTTACGTCTTCCGAATCGTTTCGCGAAGTCCTCCGAGTAGCCGGCAATAATTACCGACTTATCGGGGTGATTCCCAAGGTACCACGACGGCAACGTCTCAGTCAAGCTGCGCGACTTACCATGCTGCGGTGGGGTCGATATAAGTAGTACGTCGAACGCCGCGCTTCCTTTCTTATTCAGAAATTCTTGCACTTTGTTACACAGAAACCTGTGAAACGCCGTATCAATAAAACCCTGGTTCGAATACAAGACGTACTTATAATAGGACTTCCGCGCTTCGCGTACGGCAAGCTCCTCTCTGATCTGTTCGACCGATGCACATTGATCGATACCAAGCGTTTTAAGCGCGGCGGCCGTCGTTTTATCCATTACTTACCTCGTCGCTTTGCTCAGGGTTCAATGCTTGCAGCAACGTCAACAGTTGTGTGTCCGTCAGTGACGCCAAGCCCTGCGTTTTATGTTCCACAGTGACGTCGGTCTGCGGTTTATAACCGGCGGTGTCTCGCAAGAATTCCGCCGCTCTCGTGTCGCTATCGTCTATTGCCTTCGCAAATTGCCCCAATATAACAAGTTCCGATAACGAACACACGTCTTCCTCTAACATCTGCGCAAGGCCCTTCGCTTTCGACTCGTCAGACAACAAGTTCAACGGTATCTGCCTATCGGACAATTCTCTGACAATCGTTCTATAATGCCTCTGCGACGACCCCGATATGAAATCGGCCATCTTTCCTTGCAACGCTTTGACAACGTTCGTTTGTCTTTGCTCTGCAGTCGGAGCGACCGCTAAGGGAGCCTCTTCGTGCACTGGGTAGGGTGGGGGTAATTCGTCGGAAGGGCAAGAAAAGTCATCGTCGGTGACGATATGGGTAGTGCCCGAGGGGCGTTGCCCCTCAGGCTTAGGAGAAAGAGAAGACACCGTGGGAAACGATGCAAGTGAGTTAGGTTGTGAAGGACGAGTCGTGGGGTCCGTCGTATGGGGTACGGGACGCGTTGCACGTGGCTCGTTGTTCGATGCTTCCATATACTATATATAGCAAGTAATGGGCAATGCACGTCACGAAAAAGTTAAAATTTTGCAAAATATTTCAACAAAATAATTAGTAAAGGCATACTGCCAAAGGCCGGGTGTGGGTGGTTTTTATTTTATTTGAAAATTCTATCGCGAAAACTGACATTGCAGGGGGAGGGGTGAATCCCCTTTTGTGGCCCATAGAGCCGCGAGGTTTCACTAGGGATGGCGAAAATTTTTATTGATTCCTTGTTC
>OHEU01001084.1_pt1 | contig 12884 bp, 10 predicted proteins | sample 1567341 | NCBI WGS metagenome assembly OHEU01 (sample SAMEA3879524, study PRJEB24766) | human gut metagenome | biome: human-associated habitat; feature: feces | place: USA | collected 1985/1987 | reverse complement strand
GTTATAGCAACAGATTTTTGCATCCTGATATTCTCTCCCTCATAAAGCTGTGCATCAACAGACAACCGAACTAAATCTTCTTTTAAATGTTCTATCTCAAAATGAAGCTCAGTATGGTCTGACCAGTACCAGAAAATCTTATTATCATGCCAAATATTGCTATCCTTTGCTTCACCACAATCACGGACAGCAAGATATGTTTTCATAAGATCAATAATCGGGTCACTGATTCCCTCATCAAACATATGCCAGAAATTTGATCTGTTTACAGTAATTCTCGTAAACATCCAGCCTGAATTCAACTTTTCAATGCGAATATGAAATTTTTCGTCAGCACGATGAATATTATACTTACTTTTCATATATTCCCCTTTACCTCATACATACTTCTATTCTAAACAATATCCTTCATTCTACCAAAACATAATGTTTAGCGCTCCTCAAACCCCTTTCTCAAAGAAATTATATCCGTCGCAAAGGCATACGTCCCATCACTCTTGCGCAGAGGATAAATCTCCTCCTGCAGCCACTGATAAAACTCCCTGCTAAGCTCATCATTCAGCTGCCACTTGGCCTTTACAGCGCCATGACGCAGCGTAGCCTCCGCCACCCGGCGCAATCTTTTCCACTTCGAATAGTACGCCAGCTTCAGCTTCGTCATAAAATGCCTGCCGTCCTCGATAACAAAGCCTTCAATATGCTGACCGTTATACAGATAATCCTCCTGCATAATCGTCTTCAGCCACGCCTGCAGTTCATCCCAAGACGTAAGCGTACAAGCCTGCTCTTTAACCTCAACCTGCAGCTGCTCGCCCAAAGCAATCAGCTCCGCATACGGACGATGCGCAAAACTCAGCTCGTTTTCAATAATCTCCAGCAGTACAACCTGCGGCTTCCTGTATTCGATAATATGCGGGTCCATCTCCGGCTCAATGCACTCAAAGATAACCGAGCAATTATTAGTCTTAACAAAATTCTCCAAAAGCTGCATGCGTTCCTTAAGCTCCGCAGCCAAGGTATTTTTGAAAATCTTCGCATATAAGCCGTACATATCACCCTTAGAGGTTACAAGCAGCTTTTTCTGTGCGCTGTCTGCCGCACTTGCGGCGGTTTGGGTCGGTTTTTGGGCTTTGCGGCCGGGACCCTGCGTTTTCCATATCCTTCCATGTTTTTACGAAAGGCAAGTTTTGCGGGATGCGTTTTTCAAAAAACACAGTCCGCAGGGGGCACAAGATTCATATTGCAAAGGTGAAATTTATTTTTTTCCTGATTTTTCTTATTATTTTCTCAAAAGACTGTATTTTTTGTTGCGATTCTGGTACACTGGATGTGATAAAAATAAGTTGAAGAAACTACGCCGATGTCCGGGCTGTCCCCGGGCGGGGCAGTGTCTCCATCTTTGTGAAGGAAAGCGAGGGATCTCATGAAAAAATTCCTGAAAACGCTGGTGGTCGGGCTTTGCCTGTTCACGCTGCTGTGCTGCGCACTGCCGGCTGCATTTGCCGCCGACAAAACTTCAGGGAGCAAAAAGGAAGAGAACGTGTACGCCATTGGTATGGATGCCCAAGGCGGCATCTGCTCCACCGTGGTAACCTACACGAACCTGTCCGGCAAACTGGAGAGCACGCCCGAGCAGCCTACCATGACGGGCTACACCTTTGATGGCTGGTACACCGAGCCGGTGGGCGGCAGCAAGGTGACCACCTCCACCGTGTTCACCTCCGACGCCACCATCTACGCCCACTGGACTGCCAAGGCCGGTACTTCTACCGTGCCGCAGCCCACCACCCAGCCTGCCGCCACCCAGTGGCAAAAGTATGTAGGCCCTGCCCTTGTGGCCGGTGCCCTGCTTACTACCCTGCTGGTCGCCACCATGTTCTGAACACTGCTGTAAACACAATGACACCATTGAAGAAAGGGATCTTACCATGACTACTTCTACCATGAAAATGCCCGCCAGCTATTCCACCATCGAAGCCGAGGAGATGACCTATCTGGACGGCGGCGCCAGCAACGCTTATCAGTCCTTCCTGGACATCGGCAAGGTGTTCAACTACATTGCCCGCATCTTCTCCGGTGCAAGCTCCATCATCAACAACGTTAACGTCATCTACCAGTCCTTTGTATCGCTGAACAGCCTGCTGGGCAGCTTCGGCAAGTAAAAGCATCACCCCAAAGTTCAGATCCGGGAGCCGCGCTTTTTTCGAAAAGTGCGGCTCCCGTTTTTCGTACACGCTGTAATTCAGTGCATTACTGCGCAGAACTTCGCGTTCCAGAATTGTGAACAGCCTTTTTAAGTTTTTTGGGGGTCAGTGGCCGTTTTTTGGGCTTTTTCTATATAAAAAGCAAAAAAATGCGATATTTTTTGGGCTTTATCTCTTGATTTTGTGTCTGATTTGTTATATTGTTGTTACATGGAATGTGCTAAAATAAGATAGTTTATAAAAGGTCTCTCCAGCTGCGCAAGTTGCGTGGCAACAAGTGAGTTTTCAGGCATTTTCTTTAAGTTTTTTCGGTATTTTCGAAAAAAATTTCGTTATCTTTACATTCGGGAGTTTGTACGCAAATGGCAGATCGTGAACTGCGGCGGATGCACCGCGCTGAACTGATAGAGATCATCTATGCGCTGAAACAGAGCGAGGACCAGCTCAAGGCGCAGAACGCCGCGCTTACCGCGCAGCTGCAGGACCGGCAGCTGCGGCTGGAAAGTGCCGGTTCCATCGCGCAGGCCGCGCTGGAGCTGAACAACGTGTTCGCCGCCGCGCAGGCCGCCGCCGATGACTATCTGCACTCGGTGCAGGCCAGTCTTGCGGACACCAACGCCACCGCCGCCAATACCCTTTCGCAGGCGCGCAGCGAGGCCAAGCGCATTCTGGAGCAGGCACAGGCAGACGCCGACAGCCTGAAAGCGCAGGCGCAGCAGGAATGCGACGCCATGACCGCCGCCGCCGCGCAAAAACGCACCCAGACCGAGGCCGACTGCAAGGCCATGGTAGAGCGCGCCGAGCAGGAGGTGCAGCAGCGCTGGCAGGCATTTGACCACAAGGCCAACGAGCTGCTGGACCAGTATCGCAGCACAGACGGCCTGCCTTCGGAGGAAACATGAAAAAACGCGATATCCGGTTCGCTTCCATCCCTTCCACCGAGGAAGTGGCCGCAGAACGTGAGCGTCTTGCGTACCAGAACCGCTACCAGCGGGTGCTGCGCAGTACGATCTATATTCTGGTGGTGGTAGCCGCAGTAGCTGTGCTGCTGGCTACGCTGTTTCTGCCGGTGCTTCAGGTCTCCGGCGACAGCATGTACCCTACATTAAATGATAAAGACATTATCCTGCTGGTAAAATCCAACCACATTGAAAACGGCGAGCTGTGCGGGTTTTACTGGCAGAACAAGCTGCTGCTCAAACGCATCATCGGGCAGCCCGGTGATGTGATCGATATGGACGTGAACGGCGTAGTCTCGGTAAACGGCGTGGCGCTGGACGAACCCTATGTGGACGCGCTGACCGTGGGCGAATGCGACATCCGGTTCCCCTATCAGGTGCCGGAAAACCGCTACTTCGTGCTGGGCGACCACCGTGCCACCTCCATCGACAGCCGCAGCAGCGTGATAGGCTGCGTTGAAAAAAGCCAGATCGTGGGCAGGGTTTTCCTGCGGATATGGCCCTTGTCCAGTTTCTCGTTGATCCATTGACCCCGGGAGGAGGTATTTCGTTATGAACGACATTCTTAAAACGTACATGGAGCGGTTCCGTGAGAACCGGCACACCCTGCGGCGCTACACCGCATTTGTGCTGGCACTTGCCATGATCACCACCCTGTTCGTCAACTGGCAGCTGCATGGCGTGGGCATCTCGATGACCGCGCAGTACCAGTGCGGCGAGGAGGAGCACACCCACACCGCAGATTGCTACACCAAGGTGCTCATCTGCGGTTACGAGGAAGGCGAGCTTGAAAACGCGGACGAGGTGGCCGCCGCTGCTGCGACCAGCCAGCCCACCGTTGAGGCTGAGCCCGCGCCGCTGGCGCTGGAGCCGCAGATCGAGTTTGTGCCCCACGAGCACACCGAGGACTGCTACACCGAGGTGCAGACCCTGACCTGCATGGAGGAAGAGCACGTCCACGGTGACGACTGCTTCGACCCCGAGGACGGCACCCTGATCTGCGACAAATTTGAGCATACCCACGATGAAAACTGCTATACCACCGAGTACGAGCTGACCTGTGGACTGGAAGAGGGCGAGCTTGTAGAGCAGGTGGTGGAGCCCACCCAGAGCGCCGAGCTGGCGGCTATGGCCGTGGCCGAGCCTGTGGCACTGGAGCCGACGGTGGACACCGTGGAGCCCATCTACCACCACCACACCGACGCCTGCTACGAGGAAGTGCTTACCTGCCCCCTGCCGGAGCATCACCACACCGTAGCCTGCCTGAGCGACACCTCCGCCGACGTTGAGACCCCCGAGGAGTGGCAGGCCGCCAACGCCGAGGCCGTGATGACCGGCAACTGGGACGAGGACCTGCTCAGCGTGGCAAAAACCCAGCTGGGCTACGAGCAGAGCGAGAAAAACTTCGAGATCGACCCCGCAGACGGCGTGACCCTGCGCTACTACTCCCGCTACGGCCAGTCTTACGGCAACCCCTACGGCGAGTGGGACGTGATGTTCCTCTCCTACTGCCTGAAGTACGCCGGTATCCCCCAGAGCGCCATCCCGCAGGAGGCCAGCGTGCTTGCCCTGCGCAGCTCCATGAGCGACATGGATTGGCTGCTGGACGGCGAGGACGGCAGCGCCGCCAATGTGGGCGACATCGTTATTTATAATAAGTACGTCACCCGCACCGTGGCTGTGGACAGCAGCGCCGATGGTGCAGCGGACGATCTGGACGACCAGTTCAGCATGGACGCTGAGGGTGAGAACGGCGCAGCGCTTGAAACTTCCGGCGCTTCTGCGTTGGATGCAGCCCCTGCCGCCGAGGATGCCCCCGCTGCCGACAGCGTGATTACCCCCGATCTCCCCGACACCGCTAACCCGGAGCAGCCCGCCGCAAAGCCGGTGGACAGCACCAGTACCTCTGCATCCGGCGCGGACACCCTTATCCCCAGCGTGGTGTCCCCCGCTGCCGAGCCGCAGACCACCACCGTGACCGACGCTCAGCCCGTGGAGACCGTGGGCATCGTGAGCGAGGCGGACGACGACACCCTGACCGTCATCTCCGGCGACGTGGACGGCAAGGTGGCTGAGGTCACCCTTTCCAACGCCGAGGTTCTGGCCGTGGTGGATGTTGCCGCCGCCCAGTACGCAGACGAGATGCTCTCCTCTGCCGTTGACGGCGCACTGAAAGCCCCCGATATGCTTACGCTGGCGGGTGAGCCCATGACCGTAAGCACCACGACCGTTGGCTCTGCCTTGGACGGTACTAATTATGTTACTGATTTCAAGATTCAGAAGCAGCAGGGCAGCCAATACGTTGATGTTGCCACCAGCGTTGTCACTGACCAAATGCACGGCTACCTTGAACTGAAGGATATTCCGGCTCAGGACATTGCAAGCCATGACTACAAGGTTAAAGTAGCTTTGCCGGAGGCTTTTGACTTGCAGAGCGTTGCTTCGGAAACTGGCGACTTGATCGATCCGAACTATACCGGTCCAAAGGGCAGCGTTTGTGGCACCTACCAGTTTGTAAAGGAAAACGGTAAGTGGTACGTCCTGTTCACCTATGACCGTGATTTTATTCATCAGGATCAGGTGTCGAATACCACCAAGGTCAGAAGTACAGTCAACTTTGATTTCCGGTGGGACCAAACCAAGGTCACGACCGGCGGGAGCAATGAGTTTAAGGTCAACGAAAAAGCAAAGGTCACCATTTATATTAAGCGCGAAGAAAGCACCACGCCCGGCGAGGAAAAGAAATTCAGTCTGGATAAACAATCTGCCGGGCTTAAGTACGACGGCAAGAATGCTTACGTTGATTACACTGTAAAACTTACCCTGAAGGAGGACAGAGCAGCCCCCCTGACGCTGACCGATACACTCACAAATCCGTCCGGGGTCACCTTCGACTATGTTGACACCTTCCTCCAAGTTACTGGCCCGGATGGTTCTGCGCCCGACATTTCTTGGGCAGATACCACAGGTAGTACGGGCAAAATGATCACCTTGGGCACTAGTGGTCAGACCCTGCAAAAGGGCACCTATACCATCACTTACCGCGTCAAGGCTGATAATTTTGGCAGCACAAGTTACAACGGGGACTATTTAAAAAACTTTATCAAATTTGGTGATGATGTAGAAGGTACTTCCACCTCTATCAAAACAAAGGATATTGAAAAATCGGGCAAGCTCAGCAAAGACGGCGAGATCATCACATGGACTGTCAAGATCAACAACGGTGACGTCATGCGTTATCTGCCTAGCAACGCTAAATTTACCGATACGATCGACACAGATCAGGAATTTGTTGCCGGTTCTTTCAAGGTCACAAAGACCGATGCAGACGGCAACAAGACCAAGCCCACAGCATCAGATGTCTACGACAGCACAAACAAGACCCTCACCTACCAGCTTGCGGAAGGCTTCAACAAGTATGAGATCACCTACCAGACAAGGGTCACAAAAGCTATCCCTCTGACCGGTCTGGATGTCAAAAACACCGGCAATCTGGAGGGCGATGGGCTGGACAGCAGCTCTGAAGGTACTGTCCACATCGACTCGGATGTTCTTACCAAAGAGGCAGTTGGTGAGCCGACCAATGATGGTACAACAGCCACCCTGCAGTGGAAGAGCACCATCAACGCGGAAAACGTCGACAGCTATATTTACTACGATTATAGCGGTACGTTCTGGGATAATAATGCCAAAAAGAACTACAAGGCACAGGAGATTGATCTTAGCTCTATCAAGGTAACAGACAAAGACGGCCACGACGTCACCAAGAGTGTGAAGATCACAGAATGGACTGATTCCGGCAAAAAAGATGACTATGGCAAAGATCTGGGTCTGTTTACGATCATCTTCAAAGGCTCCGGTGTGACCGGCCCGCTGACCATCACCTACGCAACAAAAGTCAAGATCGATTCCCTGCCCGGCAGCAGTGCAGCTGTAGAAAACATCTGCTACATCAACGACGGCAGCACTGTATCTGCTGAGCAGAAGGTCAACAAAACCTCCGACATGATTCAATACCTCTACAAGTATGCCGGTGAGTTTAATTGGAATAATGTTCAGAACGGCAACGGCAGCACTACCCTGCAGCCCGGCGCAAAGCTGCCTTGGACGATCGAGATCAACGAAAAAGGAATTCTCGAATGGATCGATGACGATGAATGGGTCATTACCGATACCATACCCAAGGGTCTGGTTCTGGACGAAAACAGCGTTAAAATCAACTGCAATGGCGCTTCCCCGTCCACTACCTCTTATACAGTTGCTGTAAACAAGTTGGCAGACGGCTCTACCAAGATGGTCATTACCATGACGCCGGAGGCATTCAGCTATACAGACAATGGTAAGAAAAAAATCCAAAGCCATATCTTTATCACCTACGACACCACGCTGGATACTACCTGTCATGACATCTGGGACGAGAACAATACCGCAAAGTTTACGAACCATGCAACGTTCGAGCGCAAAGGCGAAAAGATCGGCGATACCGAATTTACTGAAACTGTCACCCGCGATGTTGTTGGCAAGAGCGGTACTTTTGACGAAACCACCGGTCTTTTGACCTATCAGGTCAAGCTGAACCCCTACGGTGCAACGCTGAACAATGGCACCGACATGGATCTGCAAGACGTCATGACCGTGCCCTCTGATTTGTGGGCTGATGGGTCTGGTACCAAGCGTGTAACGCTGGAAGGCATCTCTGTTTTTGATGCCAAGCTGCAGGCAGATGGTACGCTGGAAGCAACCACATGGCGTGCAGACCTTACCTGTGTAGCCGGAAATAACGTTGACACGTCCACCTACTATTTCAAGTACAGCAGCGATAACAGCCACCAGCTTAAGGCATGGACAAAGGTACCCGATAGCACCCCGCTTGTGCTGGTTTTCCATTACCGAGTTAATACGGAAGGTCTGGTTAAAGGCATTACCTTCACCTTTGAGAACACTGCAGAACTGAATGGCAAGTGGAGCTATGAGGATTCGAACACCAAATTTACTTCCAGTTCGGGAGCTTCTGCCGGTATCGACTTCAACTCCAACCGCTTGACCATCGTCAAGTATTCCGGCACGCCAGACAAGGTTCTGCCCGGTGCAGAGTTCAGTCTGGAAAAGTATAACGGAACCTCTTGGGATAATGTCGGCAACTGCACGACCAGCACCAGCGGCAACGTAACGCTTGGCAGTCTGGACGTTAACACCTTCTATCGCTTGAAGGAAACACAAGCGCCTGATGGTTATCGGACACCGAATAATTACCATTATTTTGTAATTTCTGACAATAGTCACAGCTACACGGCCTCTGGCGTTCCCGACTTTAAGAGTACAGACACCTTTAGCGAGTACAAGTTGGCTGAAGGGCAGAAGTTTGGCAGCTTCTACTACTACTGCGAAAACACCCCCAATGACAACTCTGACTACGTCCTCCCCTCTACCGGCGGCACCGGTACACTCCCGTATACAGCCGTGGGCGGCACAATGATGCTGACCGCGCTGGCATATAGTTTTATCCACCGCAAGCGCAGACGCGAAGGGAGAGCAGATGACTAAACTGCACTTTTCTGCTGGCGTGCCGGGGCTGAGCCCCCGCCCGCCCAGCGCAAAGTTTACGCGATAGACCAAACAAAACTACACCCCTACCCCCTGTGCAAAACGCAGGGGGGGCGGCAAGGGGCAGAAAAGAAAGGGGCTTTTTTCATGAAAAAAGCAATGAAAAAACTCATGGCTGCGCTGCTGGCAGTTGCCATGGTGTGCGCCATGGCGATCCCGGCGTTTGCATACAACACTTGGGAGACTGAGGAGGACCTCAACCAACTCCACGGTTACAGCGCTTTCCAGATCTTCAAGGGTGTTATTAGTAAGGACAATGAGACGCTTTCCAACGTTGGGTGGGGCAGCAGCATCACTAAGCCTGACGAGTTTCTGGCGCAGTTGACGGCAGATCCTACCATCGGCGGTGAGTTTAAAACTAATTTCACTGCTCAGGACGTTCTTGCGGTTATCAGCAAATGGCATAATTCCGATGATTACAGCATCGCTTTTGCGCGCGTTGTATGCCACTATCTCTACCCGGATGCCAATGCAAACCCGAAACCCGTCATTACAGATCACACCGGTGGCATCAACATTCCAGAGTCAGGTTATTATCTGATCGTTGATACTACCTACTTTAACCTTCGCGATTTCTATCATGCCTACAATTCCTTCTTCCTGCTGAATGTTCCCCAAGCACCCTATGTCGTTTTAGTTAATCATAAGGTTGTAAAGCCCTATGTTGAGAAGGAAGTTTATGACGATCAGGATGGCACCAACGAAGCAGGTTTTGGTTCCAGCGCTGACCATGCGATCAACGAAGAGTTCCAGTTCAAGCTGATTGCTACCTTGCCCGCAAGCAGAGACAATGGCCGTGCTTACGATTACTATGACGAGTACGCTGTTTTGTTCAATGATACCTTGTCCAAGGGCATTACTTATGACAGACTCGATAGTGTAGTCATTGAATCCAAGGGCATTCCCTATGATATCACCGGCGATTCTTCGAAGTATACCATTGATACTACCGATCTTGAAAGTCATAACTATTTTGTGGTAGGCATTCCTGATGTCAAAACCTGTGTTGAAGATCCAAGGTTCAATTTGAATGACGGCGCTACTATTACGGTCACCTATACTGCACACCTGAACGACAAAGCCGCTGTCAATACTACAAGTGGCTCTACCGATAACAAAAACAAAGTACAGCTCCAGTACTCTAATAACCCCAGAAACAGCGCATACTGGGGCTTCACTCCCGAAAGCGAAGTCCGTGTGTACACCTACCAGCTGAACAACACCAAGTATCACGATGATGATAACGAGAACAACAAGCTGGAGGGCGCTGGCTTCCGTCTGTACAGCGGTGAAGCTTGCAATGATGAAGATGAGATCAAGCTCAAAAAGAATGCTGACGGCACTTACTCTCGCTACTTTGGAACTGAAGATGGCGAAGAAATGTTCTCTGACGACAAGGGCCAGTTTAACGTTAAGGGTCTGGACGCCGGTACTTACTACCTGAAGGAGACCACCCCTCCCACCGGTTACAGTGCCTGTGACAAAACTAAAATCGTCATTTCTGCAACGCACGACGAACACAATGTTAATCTGTCCGGTGAATCCAACCTGAATAATAAAATCATCAACAAAAAAGCCGGCGGCATTACCCTGCCCTCCACCGGCGGCATCGGCACTACCCTGTTCTATGTGGTCGGCGGCGGCCTGATGGTTGCGGCCATCGTTCTGCTGGTCACCAAGAAGCGCATGGAGAACAAGTAAGCTCCATTTCCCCCAAGAACCCGGAGCAAAGGGGCTGCAAGGCCCCCGCTCCTATCCTTATAACATTAGGGAGTAGCCCATGAAAAAGAACAAAAGCACCATCATCCTGATCCTCGTCTTTTTCGTGGGTCTATCCGTGATGTTATACCCCACCCTCAGCGATTACGTCAACCAATTGCATCAGTCCCGTGCTGTGGCAAGCTACGCGCAGGACGTGGACACCATGACCGATGCGGATTACAGCGCCTACTTTGACGCCGCCGATGCCTTTAACGCACAGGTGGCCGCCAACGAAAACGCCCTTTACCGCCCGGATCAGCTTACCGGCTACAACGAAACGCTGGATATTACCGGCACCGGCATTATGGGTTACATCACCATTTCCAAAATCGGCGTGGAGCTGCCCATCTACCACGGCACCAGCGACGGCGTATTGCAGATCGCCGCAGGCCACCTGGAGGGCACCAGCCTGCCGGTGGGCGGCGCGTCCACCCACGCGGTCATCTCGGCGCACCGCGGCCTGCCCAGCGCAAAGCTGTTTACCAACCTCGACCAGCTGGAAGTGGGCGATACCTTTACCATCACCGTGCTGGACCGGGTGCTCACCTACGAGGTGGACAAAATTTCCATCGTGCTGCCCACCGAGACCGATGAGCTGAAGATCGCCGAAGGCAAGGACTACGTCACCCTGATGACCTGCACCCCCTACGGCATCAACACCCACCGCCTGCTGGTACGCGGTCGCCGCGTAGAGACCCCGGATCAGTACAAGCACCTCCGCGTTACCGCCGAAGCGCTTAAAATTGAACCCATTATTGTTGCGCCCATTATGGCGCTGCCCATGCTGCTGATCTTACTGATCGGTATGCTGCTTTCCACACGCAAACCCAAGAAAACGAGAGGTGAAGAACATGAAAAGCATTGATTTGCGTCATCGTCTGGCGGCTGTGCTGCTGGCTATGTGCCTTGTGGTATGCTGCGCCCTGCCGGCGTTTGCCACCAGTGCCAACATTGTACTGGGGCGTCTGGGCTCGCTCCATGTCCGTCTGTACGACACCCACAACGATGTGCCCCTGCGCGGCGGCGAGCTTACCCTGTATCAGGTGGCCTCCGTCAAACGCACCAACGGCAACCTGTACTTTGACTATACCGGCGATTTTACGGGCTGCGGTGTCGTGCTGGGCGATCTTTCCGACAGCACGCTGGCTGACCAGCTGGTAAAGTACCTGCCCGCTGTGCCCGCCATTGCCGCCCAGCAGGACGTGAACGAAGAGGGCTATGCCAACATTACCAAGCTGCCGCAGGGTCTGTACTTGGTCGTGCAAACCGAGGCATCCCACGGCTACGAGGCCATCAAACCCTTCCTTGTGTCCATCCCCATGCCCGATGGCGACAACTGGATCTACGATGTGGACGCCACCCCCAAGGTAGGCGCTACCATCCCGGAAACGCCGGACACCCCCGACATGCCTGACACGCCGCCCGACACACCGGACACCCCCGATCTCCCGGAGCAGCCGGATAACCCGGATACGCCGGTGAGCCCCGGCACACCGGATAACCCGGTAAGTCCCGGCACCCCGGACAACCCCGTAAGCCCCGAAAATCCGGATAACCCGGTCTCCCCTTCCACCCCCGATAAGCCTGTTCTGCCCCAGACCGGCCAGTTGAACTGGCCCGTGCCGGTGCTGGCAGGCGGGGGCATCGCCCTCGTGGCGGTGGGCCTCTGGCTGAGCCGGAAGCGCAGACACGATGCGTAGGCTGGTGCCGGAGCGGCTCTGCCTGATGCTGGGCAGTGCCTTGGTGCTGGCAGCAGTCTGCCTCTACGTCTACGACCGGCTCGAGGATGCAAGGGCAGGCGCTCAGGCCGCTTCGGCGGTGAGCCAGCTGCGCCAGAGCCAGAGCATCGCGGCAGTGTCGGAGACAGAACAGCCCGCAGACAATGCGGAAAGCCTGCCCACGGAAGATGCAGAGTCCGAGCCGGAACCGGTTTCGGAAACCCCGGCGTCAAGCGCCGAGCGGGAGTATCTGGGGGTGCTGACCATCCCGGCTTTGGGCTTGGAGCTGCCGGTGCAGACCGAGTGGAGCAAAGCAAACCTCAAGGTCTCGCCCTGCCGTCAATGCGGCAGTACGGCGGGCGGAGACCTTGTCATCGCGGCTCACAATTACAAATCGCACTTCGGGCGGCTGAGCAGCCTTTCGGAAGGCGACGAGGTGCGTTTCACTTCACAGGACGGCGCTGAGGCAGTGTACACTGTGGAGCGGACTGCGCAGGTCTCGCCCGAAGAACCCGAAGCCCTGCGGGAGGGCGGCTGTCCTCTCGTGCTCTACACCTGTACTCCCGGCGGAAAAGCGAGGGTGGTGGTGTACTGCCAGAGAGAAAATGCGGCATGAAAAAACAGGAGCGGAAAGCTGC
>OHEU01001063.1_pt1 | contig 13208 bp, 5 predicted proteins | sample 1567341 | NCBI WGS metagenome assembly OHEU01 (sample SAMEA3879524, study PRJEB24766) | human gut metagenome | biome: human-associated habitat; feature: feces | place: USA | collected 1985/1987 | reverse complement strand
ACTCCTTGTGTAATTTGTCAATTTGCAGATAAAAAGAAAAGACTGGTAAATTTATTACCAATCTTTTATGTAAAAAAATATTTACTTACAGTTAGCAAAGCTGACGAGTTGTTCAACCATGTTTAATATATAATTCTTTTCAAAAACATCCAATCCCCTGGTCAATTCATCTATCTGCTCTCCCAAGCTCTTAGGTTTATTGCCCGACTCATCAAAAGGAATAAAGGTTGAAATAGGTCTGCCTAATGCATACACATACTGAAGAAAAGTTGATAGAAAAACATTATTTCCACTTTCCATCCTATAAATGTTAGATATATCAAATCCACACATTATGGCTGCCTGTGCAACAGAAAGTTTCTGCAAATTTCTCTCACTTGACAAGCGAATTCCAATCTCGCTTAAAGTCATATCTAACTTTTCCTTCGAATAACTAATTCCGTCAAGTATATCTTCAGTTAACAGCTTCTTTTCTTTTTGTTCATTAAAATTACTCATCATAAATAAATCCTTCCCTTTCTTCCCGTTTAAATATCAAAATAAATAGCAAAGTATACTTAGTATACTCATGTCGTATACTTTTATTGATATTTTTATAATATTCCAATCGATACAAAATGTCAATATTAATTTGTCAACAGTGCCTTTTATTGAATCTAAACATAAAATTGTATGTGTATTACATTTTTCTTTGATGAGACAAATTTAAATCATCAGAAACAAGTTCCTGTTCCTGAGAATTCTGCGTTTCATTAGAAGAATCTTTGCTTTTATCCTCCTTTAGTAATTCAGTAAGTTCTCTTTTTCTAACTGTTAAATGAGAAAGTCTTTCTTCATGTTCAAAAGGTTTCTGAAGTTCTTCTTTGATTGTCTCAAAATTTTTCTTCTCCTGTTCTACAACAGATTCTAAATGCTTCTTCAGGTCATCCATACTTAATATGGCATTATGTATAATTAATACATTATTAATACCCAAAGGCCTTGTATAAGCTCTTTCTCCTTTTATAGTGACAAAAAGACAGCTCTTAGTGAAATCCTCCACATCTTTCTTAATCTCAAAATTGAAACCACAATAACTGCCGTTAAAGCTCTTACCGATAGGAAGTTTATCACATAAAAAGGTAATGTACTTATTAGCTTCTTCTTTATCTGTAAAAGACTTGTCCTCTATATTCATTGAAAAGATAAATTTATTATCCTCATCTAAGTGATTATTGATATATATATTTCTCTTTTCAATATCATTTGAAACATTATTTACATTACCAATGGCAACCTTTATCTTCTTAGGAAGTTTCTCAAGCTTAATACTCATATTAATATGGTTATCATCATAAGAACGCTTATATGTATTGAGTTTTTTCAGCTCCATTTCAACCTCATTAAGCTCCTTTATATAAGGATTACCTGAAGCAGCGGCCATAACTTCAGCATAGCTCATAACGGTATCATCAATATCATCACATTCACGGGCTACATCTTTACTCGTCATAACCTGACTTATAAATTTCTGTTTATTGACAATAATATTCCAGTTATAAGCATCAAAAGTTCCCTTTGTAACATACCTAAATATTTCTACTTCTTCATTTATATTTCCTTGACGTAAAATTCTTCCATCACGTTGTTCAACATCCGATGGCCTCCAAGGTACATCCAGCTCATGCATAGCAACACATCTTTTCTGAATATTAGTTCCTGTACCCATCTTCCCTGTAGAACCAAAAATAATACGCTTATTACCATTATTCATATCAGCAAACATCTTTGCTTTCTGTACATCTGTGTTTGCATCATGAATATAACAGATTTCCTCTTCAGGTATACCTCTTTTAACAAGCTCAGTCTTAATGCAATTGTAAAGATCAAATTGGTTTTTATCAGAAGTATCTGATTTATTTTTCCATTTTGTTTCCCAGTCTTCGGACCACTTCATATTAGGTGTGCCAATATCAGAAAATACTATCTGTGTACCTAAAATATCCTGTGATTTATGATACTTCTCTACAATATTATCAACACACTTCATGATTTTAGAGCCTTCATATGTTTCATTATCCGGATTTACAAGTCTTGTATCGGCAGCAACCAGACGACCATCATTACAGATTTTAAGCATATTATCTATACTTGGATCTACGCTGTGGTTACGGATTGCTTCGGCACGCTCACAAATACTCTCCATATAAGTTTTAGTTATGGAATCCGGCTCACTTTCAACAATGGTAAACTGATTATCTTTCAATTTTGGAATTGCAAGGTCAAGCATATCCGGCATCTGTACATCAGCAAATTCCTTGTATAGTCCAATAAGTTCAGGAAGATTAACAAACTTAGAAAATCTTGTTCTCTCACGATAAGTCTGTCCCTCTGGAGCAAGCTCCATAGCCGTAACAATTTGGCCAAAATTTGCAGCCCATGCATCAAAATGATTAATTCCAAGCTCTTTTAATGTGTCATACTGCATATATTTCTGCATTGTGAACATCTCACACATACTATTACTTATTGGAGTACCTGTCGCAAATATGACATTCTTGCCAGGATTTAGCTCCTGAATATATCTTGTTTTAAGATACATATCTGTAGCCTTATTTGAGCCATTAGGATTAATACCTGCAACCCTGCTGATTTTTGTATTAAAGCTCAAATTCTTATAATTGTGCGCTTCATCAACAAAAATAGAATCAACACCAAGTTCCTCAAAAGTAATTACATCATCCTTATATTCCTCATTAGCAAGCTTATCCATTTTTGCTTCAAGACTCTTTTTTGTACTTTCAATCTGTTTAATTGACCAGTTATCACCATTCTCAGATTTAATGGCAGCAATAGCATCAAGACAATCCTTAATCTCACTGCGAATATAAACTTCCTGTCTTTCCTTAGAAATTGGTATTTTTTCAAACTGACTTGCTCCAATAATTACAGCATCATAGTCACCAGTTGCAATTTTACTAATAAATCTTCGACGACGATTTTTTTCAAAATCCTTCTTAGTGGTAAGGAGAATATTTGCATTAGGATAAAGTGTCATAAATTCATTGGCCATCTGATTTGTCAAATGATTAGGCACAACAATAAGTGGCTTATTAGACAGTCCAAGTCTTCTTAACTCCATACATGCAGCAGCCATCTCAAACGATTTCCCAGCACCAACACAATGAGCTAAAAGTGTATTACCCTTTCTGATAATACGGGCTACTGCTGATTTCTGATAATCCTTTAAATTAATCATGGCATTCATACCTGGAAAAGTCATATATGAACCATCATAAGAACGAAGCACATTTGAATTAAATGTATCATTATACCTTCTTATATATTTTTCATATCTTTCTCCATCAGTCCAAAACCATGTTCTGAACTTTTCTTTAATTACATCTGCTTTCTCACGGGCCAAAAGAGTTTCTTTTGTATTCAGTACATATTTATCCTCTATCTTATCCCTTACCTCAATCTGCTTAAGATTACATAAATCCTCGATTATGTCAAAAGCATTCATTCTGGAAGTACCATACACATTATTTACAAATTCATTTGATATAAAATTTCTTTTGTGACTTATGAAATAAGAATGAGAATTAGGTTCAAAAGACAACTTATATGTTCTCTGTTGCCAGCTAGGAATGTTAAAAATCTCATACATAAACTTCTCATAATCTTCAGTATCAATCCATGACATACCAAAACCTACATTGATTTCTGATGGAAGAAGATCTTTAGGAATTATTTTTCCCAACGCTTCAATATTATCCCCATAAACAGGGTTAAATTCATTAGCACTTTCAGCAATTCTAAGTTTCTCCCTTACATTACCGGATAAATACTCCTCAGCACTCTCCCATCCGCTATATGGCTCATCATCAATGACTTTAACAGGATTTCTGTAAATCTGTCCTTTTAACTCCTCTATGAGTTCATCAAAAGAAACATTATACAATTCAAGCATTTTTTCAATATTAACTGAGTTAAACTCATTAAGAGACACATATAACGCATCAGTTGCATTAGAGACATTTTCTATCTTTGTAACAGGTCTGATAGTCTGTTTATAGAAAACATCAGCCTTTACATACTCTTCTTTTTCTTCTCTTTCCAGCGAGCAAAGTAACGGATATTCAACATCTTCACCAAATGCAAGCTGATTAGCTTTGGAATTAATATATCCATATTTATCAATAAAATCATCATAAGCCTTATTTAAGTCAGCCTGATCCTTTGCAATTACAGAATCATCCTCCTGGTTCATCTGGTCATCCATATATCTGTGAAATATGGTTCTAATGCCACATAATCCCTTTACACGCTCATATGCTGTATTATTCATAGCATCTTTCTGTAAATACATAAGGGAATTTACTCTAAGATAAACTTCACCATCACAAATAGTATATGTATTATTTTTTACTGTCGGATCTGCTTCTATCGTTTTAATATCAGGAGTCTCTTCTTCAGTGTCCCTATCAATAACACTTAAAACACCTGCCGGCAAAGCATTAACAGCAGCCGTTAATTTTACGCTTAAATCAACATCCCTATTATCATTTACACAGGATGTAATTGCTCTGTCTTCCCCAAATCTCTTAGTATCTTTTATCATTTTACCAAGACACATAATCGGATTATCAAGATAATACTGATTTACAACAACATCATCTTCTGTATTTCCAAGACTAAGCCAGTTAAGCTCATCATTTGCAAGAGTAGGTGCAGCTTTCTTCTGGAAGAACAAAATATCAGACGTAGCTTCAGTATTTGCACTTGCCTTAAAAGTATCAGACGGAAGTCTGATTGCACCAAGAAGATCAGCTCTTTCAGCAATATATCTTCGCACTTTACTGTTTGATTTATCCAGAGTTCCCTTAGAAGTAACTAAAGCAACAATACCACCTACAGCTACCTTATCTAAACATTTTGCAATGAAATAATCATGAATCAGAAAATTATTCTTGTTGTACCTCGAATCAGAAACCTTAAAATCACCAAAAGGAATATTACCTACAACAACATCAAAGAAGTTGTCACTTAAATTTACACTTTCAAACCCTTGAATGTTCATATTAACATCCGGATGCAGCAACTTTGTAATTCTGCCTGATAAAGAATCAAGCTCCACAGCATAAATATGTGATTTATCACGCATTTGTCCCGGCATTGCCGAAATGAAATTACCAATACCACAGGAAGGCTCCAGTATATTACCTTTTTCAAAACCCATCTTCTGTAAAGCATCATAAATAGCATCAATAACAGGCTTTGGAGTATAAAAGGCATCAGTTGTACTTGACCTGGCAGATACAAATTCATCCTCTGTCAAAAGCTCTTGAAGCTGCTTATATTCATCCGGCTTTTTGCTTTCATCAAAATAATTTGAAAGACCACCCCAGCCTACATACTGACTCAATATTGCCTGTTCTTCAGGAGTAGCATATCTGTTTTCACTCTCAATTAATTTAAGAGTTTTAATTGCCTCAATATTCTTTGCAAATCTCTCTGAATCACTGCCCATATTAGGCTGCCAGTCTGTAGGATAAGAATATTTAACAGCAACACCTTTTTCTTTAACTGTAACATCCGAACCAACAGCGGATTCCTTGATATCATTTACATCATGGCTAACAACTTCCGCTGTACCATTAATAACAATGAAAGCCTGTCCCATAGATATCATCCAGTTAAGATGCTCTTTCGATTCTACTCTAATAATAGGATATACAAGTGATAGATCTTGAAGTCTGACATCAGAATATCCAATTTCATTAACAATAAAATCAGTACCATCTATATTAATGGTATCTCCTACTTTAATGTCATATTCACCAATACTAAATTTATCCTCAATATCAGTCGTTATTACATCAGCAGTATTTTTAGCAATTGTTTTGCTATCAGTATCTAATTCAAAATCAGGTAAAGTCCCTCTGATTTCGCAGTCTGGCATTAAATCCATAACTTTCTTAATACCTGCAATTGCAGCAGCATTATTTCTTATATCAATGATATACTCTAAATCCTCAACATCAATCAGGTCACTAAAAGCAAAATCAAACTGAGAATCATCGTATGATTCTGTGCCTTTCTTATGAACATTAATACCTATAGACTTAACACCATTTAATCTTTCAGGCGGTATCTTTTCAAATAACTTAACAGCATCATTAGCCGATGTAATATTCTCATAAAACGCACCCATTCCATGAAATTCACTACATTCTGCTACTGTATATGTAATTTCATATTTATCAGAAATATCATTATCAACAACCTTATTATCTTCTTTCCAAACAGCAGATTTTATAGAAGCAGCTTCATATACAAGATTGTCATAATTAATTACATCAAGCTCCTTTTGATGTACATCAATATATTCATCACAGGCTTCCTTATCAATGAAGAAACGATTTCTGCTAAGATAAGGAACAATAATACCTTCTGAATTAATAGTTACAAGTCTGTATCTAACTCCTTCCCGACCATCAGGATAATAATAAGTAGTGAAATTAACTTCCGGATCTGCAAAATCCTCAGAAGATTCAACAGCAACCTTCACTTTACTATCATTATCTGATAAATTATCAAGAAAATTCTGATATTCAGAAATTGCATCTGATAAAATGTTTGGTAAAGATTTTTCTTCTTTCAGCTCAGATAATTCTCTATCAACAAAATTATCGCTTTGAACAAAAATCGCAAAATCACCAATCAATTCCTGATAAGAAATAGAATTATTTAATCTCTCATAATTCTTATTCTTATAACTGACCTCAATATAATCTGATAAAAGCTTGTATTCTACCAGTCCATATAAATTATTACCAAACACAGTTGAATTATTAGGAATTATACTTTTTATGTACTTAACCTTATTATCTATGCTGATATTATCATTAAGCAGCAAATCCTTAATGATAGCATGATAATTACTAAATACACTGCAATCTTCACAAAAAATTCTAAGAGCATTAGTAAATGAGCCTTCTAATGCTTCTGAATCATGTTCTATATCGGAATTATTAAGGTTGTCTCTGGTTTGAGCAATAACTTCTTTATACTCTTCGGTATTAAGAATGTTATCAACTGCACTTAGAAGTGTATCAAAGGGAATCTCTGAATCATTAAGCGTTGCAAGTGGAGCTGGATAAGTGAGCTTAATACACTTGTTATCAAAATCTACTGAATTCTTGATTAAAGAATTTTCATCAAAAAGAATCCAGTTATCTAATGATACAAGTCCATTTATTTTTTCTTCAGATGAAAGTGTATTATCAGTTAGTATATCTAACAAATAATTTCTCTTACTAATTCTGTCAGCAAAATTAGAAGCAAGAAGATTATGCTCAATATCTGACATTCCAGTAACCGAAGAATCTGCAATCTTGGCGGAGTGTGAAATATGGTATTTACCAGCCAATACAAGACTTTCTATTTCTTTTTCAACCTCACTCCATGATAAATATCCCTCTTTTTCACCTTCTTCATCTCTCCAGGTAAATCTAATTCCCTTAGAAGTGAATGTATCATATCCATGCAGTCCATATCCATCAAGTGTCCATCCGGCACCACCTTCCCCATATGATTTTTTAATAGCTTTTACACGTTCTGCCTTGGACAACTTTCTTTCATAATAAAAGTTAAAAACTCTAACCTTACCACCAACAAAACCAGTACCTTTAGTAAGCACCTCTAAAACATATTCATGAGGAACTACTTTCTCTAATTTAGGAGAAACATAATTATATTTTGATACAGCAATACTTTCTGTTTCAAAAGTTTTCTCAAGTTCCTCATTAAGTTCATCAATAATAGCAGTATCATCAGATATATCCGATTCTGTATCAGCTATGTCAAAAAGACTTAATTGCCCATCAGCTTCACTGGCCTGAACAGTACTTCTTCTCTCACTGTTTCCATTGCTATCTGCCTTGCGTCCATTCTCGCCTGCATCAGCATCATATCTGTTGCCTGTGGATGTTCCTTCTGATACTTCTTGAACTGAGCTGTCTCTATTGTCGTTCTTAGTTCTTTCGCTTCCTCTACTCTGCTCTGTACGAATGGATACATTTTCCCTATTGCTAACCAACCCTGATACAGTATTGGAATCGTTTCTTCCAGAAATGTCATCACTTCTGCTCCCATCGGTCCTGTCTTGGCTATTATCTCGTCCACTGACATTGCTCTCTTCACTTCTTCTTCTGGCATTAGATATTTCATTGCCTGTTCTTCCGGCATCTGCAAGATTTTTAGATCCATTGCTGTTAACTCTTGTTCTTTCATAGCTATTCTCCTTCCTATACTCCCTAATATAATAATCAATAAACTTAATTGTTTTGCACGAAATATTTTGAATAAAATATTGTGATTGAGAAAGAAAATCTTTTCTTTCCTCAACAGACATATTATTATAGAAACTTATACTTACTTCTGAGAAAGTAAAAGATAAATCACATCTGTTGTAAATAGCAAATAATGTTGCTTCATAAATAAACTGAAACTCTTCATCACTTCCTACTGAAATTATATATCGAACATATGTTCGTGTCAAGTTATTTATGGAAGTTTTGAAATCTTCCTCTCTTTTAAACATCTGAGCAACATATTCAAGAGAATCACTATCAGCCTTCCATACACCACCAAATGGCTGCCCATATGTATCTTCCAGTGCAAAAACACAGCCATTAAACTTAATATTACCAAAATTTTCATCAAGATTAATATGTATTCCCGTCTTAAAATGTGGTTTACGGCCAACCGAGCGCCATGATTCATAAGGAACAACAACAGAGCTTTCCGGTCTTATATGATAAATAAGTACCTGATTATGAAAATTATAACGATATAATGTACCGCTGCTGGCAAATTTCAAGAACTTTAAGTAAGTGTCAAAATCACCACTCACAATTTCATTAAGTGAATCATTAAAATTTTTCTCTAAATTAACCAAAATATTCCCTCCAATCCAATATGCTTATATGCATATATGTACTAATTATTGCAAATTCCGACATGATTTATATGTAATAAATGCAAGTATTTTTAATTTTTAGTTGCATTATTGCAAAAAATAAAGGATAGACATATCATCTATCCTTTACATTACTATAAATTATGCAATAATATTATCTGCTGCGGCCCCTTGATACAGGTCTTTCATCTTCTGCTAAATCAGGAGCTTCCTTTGATAAATCAAGAGACTTATTAAATGCATCCATAACAGCATTATTGAATTCCTCTCTGAATTCAGCAGTTGTCGGGAAACAAATATCATGAAATTCTTCCTGACCATCTTTAAGGGCCTTATAATTAGGCATTGATACAAACAAACCATTATTGCCATCCATGATCTTGACACCGCTTACAACAAAACAATCATCAAAGGTAACATTAGCAATACCTTTAAGATTATCACTTTCAAAAGCAGTACACTTTACATCTGTGATAGTAGGTTTCTTTGAGCCATCATAAGCAGAAAGAATATTACTGTAGAGCTTATTTCTAAATTCTGCTGTAATTGGGAAACAGATATCCCTAAATTCATCCTGGCCATCCCTTTCAACCTTATAATTAGGCATTGATACAAATGGCCCATTGCTGCCATTCATAATCTTAATTCCCTTAATTGCAAAAGCTCCTCCAAGACTAACATCTGCATAACCTAACAAATTGGAACTTTCATCCTTAATTCTTGTGATCTTAATGTCATAGCGCATAAAAAGCACCTCCTTAAAAAAAATTGTGATATATTTACGATGCGAACATCTATACACATATAATAGAACCTTTAATGCAAAAAAACATTTCACCATTGCCATAAAATTAACGAATTTAAATCAAAGAATTTTCAGTATTGCAAAAGAGGTATGTGTCATAATGACACATACCTCTTTTCAAACATTTTCAACTTAAACTAATCCAATAAGGATATAAGACCGAATAACTTGTCAGAATTTAGTTCGCTTAATTTTAAAACAAGACATCTGAAATTTCTATCATTCTTCAATCCATCATTATCATTGCACTATCACTCAACCATTGTCACTATCTTGATTTTCTTTTTAAAAAACAGGAATCATCAGATACATCAAAAGACCTGTCCTTAATATCCTCTGCGTCAAGAACAATTTCACAGTTAGAATACATTTTTTCAACCATTTCACGAGCTTCTTCCAGACTATTAGCATTTACACTTACATCTCTTTGAAGGACCTCAGTAATAGTAACAGTATAAGGCATATGTTCTGAAGCATCCTTAGTTGCAGAACTATTAATCAACTCACTAAAAAGCTGTTTTTCAGATTCATCCTTAAAGTTATTATTCTGATAAATATCATCAAGAAAAGAACCTATAAGCTCAAAACCATCAAATCCTATATATTCTCCTGTAGAAATATTTTCAAAGCTAACAGTTGCCATGCTGTCTTTTTCTGTATGAATAAGCTTATAACCAGCCATTTCCATAGCTTTAATATAACGCTCATCTAAAGACATATTTTCAACTGGCTCATTATTAAGATTAGGAAAATTATGGCTACCATCTGCTCCATATTTTTCTTCATGCTTATCTATATCAATTTCAACAATACGATTCAAATGATCTTCCTCCACTTCACTTCTTGTTGGTTTATGGTCATATTCATAATTATAAATACCTTTCCACTGCTCATGACAATCAAAAACCTGTGCATAAAAAAATGAATTATCCTGAATATCACATCCTAAGACATAGCTTCCTGTACCATTATTCCATTCATCCAATTTAGAACAATTAGTACCATTAATCTCAATATATTTATTCTTTCGAATGTCAGCAAGTTTAAAAATAGGAGAATATGCACTATTAAGATAATCAATCCTATCATATAATGCCTGTGGTGGAAACAAATTTTCCGAATAAAGTTTGCTTAATATACTGTATTCCTCCCTAACATCAAGCCCATAAGAAAATTTCCACTTAATTTCATCAGATATAAAATTATCTAAAGGAGTAAACCCATATGTATCACAATAATATGCCTTAACATCTTTTCCATTTTCTGATACAAGTACAACATCAGATACACTCAAAGAAGTACCATAATAATTAGCTGGTCTTGGCAAATTAGAGTTTAACTCAGAAAATATTTCTTCTAAATCAATCTTAGAACCACCATCTACAGACTTAAAATAAATCATTTCATAATCATCACAATTAGGGTTTTTCCCATGTGAAATAAGAAAATCAAGACTTACACCCCTATTATAATGTGACTGCTCATTACCTTCAGCAAGTTGCAAAATAGCATATCTAGGACCAGTAATTTCATGATTACGTCCATGCTCGTCTTCAAAAAATCTTTCTGGTTCATATTTAACAAACAACTCAATATCCATAAAATCACCTACCCTTTCGATTTAATCTCTTATACATATTTTGAAAGGTTTCCTCATCCTTCTCTATAAGAACAGCATCATTCCGAGTATTTAATGCAGCTTCACCTACAACCCCACTTCCGGCAAACTGATCTAAAATTTTATTATGTTCCTCCGGCAATGTAATATAACCAATGATTTGTTCAATAAGCTCAGTAGGCTTTTCAGCCTGATGAATTCTATCAGATTTACTTACAGGCTCAACATCAAATTCAGTTGGCAGCATACCATTAGTCCCGGACATATAAAAATGTATATCTTTGTCTGCATTTATAAAAGAAATACCTTTATCAGCAAAATATAACAATACATACTGTTTACAACTTAATTGTTCAAGATATTCAAATGATTGTGAATCATAATCAAAAAACAAATCAGAAATAAGAGTATTCATATAAGCATACTTTTCATTATCTACATAGATTTTTAATCCAATATCTTCACATGAAATTAATTTATGAGAGGCAAAAAACGCTTTCTCTTTCTTCGCATCCACCTTTAATGCTCTAGGTTTTCCTTTAGTAAAAAACACAACCTGTTCTGTATTTTTAGACTTTCTACCAGTATTAGATACAAAGTTTCCTTTTTTCCAATTAACTGTTGTATAATAGTCTAAACCAGCCTTGGCAGCCATCTCTTTACACTCAAATATGTACTTATAATTTTCACTGTTTTCTTCAGGAAAAAATTCAACCACAAAACACCCCGGTTTCATCACTCTTGCCTTCTCATTAAAATCATTCTGCTCATATTTAAAACAATCATATGAAGCAAAGTCTCTGTTTCCTCCTTTTAGAGAACTTGTCATGGCATATGGATGATCTGTTATAAGGCAATCTATAGAACAATCTTCAAGCCAACTTAAATCCCGACCATTACCATTAACCAAAAGACAAGTACTATTTTCTTTCTTAACTGTATAAACACCTTTTGCAACACGCTCGAACAAACCTTTATCAATGCCCTCATATATTCTGGCTCTGATACTTGGTTCTTTAACAGGAGCATTGATTTCTGATTTTGCAGCCTTAACACATTCAGTTGCTTCAGCCAATGTGAAATGATCCACATCTTTGAAATAATCAAATAAAGTAATCTGAATACCTGCTTTATCTTTTCTAATCGTTTCCATATTATGAAAACACCTCCGTCATCTGCATTTTTTTCGTTGAATTTCTCCAAGCTGCATATCTTCTGTACCGTATTCCATCTTAATTGCTTTAAAATCAATTTCTGAAGGAGTACTGCCAAGATATACTCCATGCTCCCATTCAATAGACTTTTCGCAAAGATCAGACTTTATATTTTCTCCCTTTGGATATCTTGCAAAGTAATCCACTCCAATAGCAACAGTGAATTTTCCGGTAGAAACATCCATAAGAAGTAAATTCTTTTCCGATAACTTTTCCATAACACGATAATCACTGCCATTGAAATTATGAAGAATTTCTCCTTGTTCAAAAACCTTATCCAGTTTTTCATAATGCGGATGTTTATCCATCGACTGTACACCACTTTTATTAATACCTATTCTCTCCAACACATCAAGGCAGTCCTTATCACAAAAACTCTCTTCAAAAGTAAACTCAGCTTCATCATTAAGCTTTCCTGAAAGAAACAACTTTAACTCATCAGTGCTGCTACAGTATTTTGCATACATAGTTTTATTTGCCGAATAATACATTTCAAAGAATGAATTTTTTTGCTTTGTTTTCTCAAGTTCGGAAACTACCTCTGCCGTTTCCCAATAACTATCACAAATATTAGGAATATGCTTTCTTACAAACCCCTCAAATGTA
>OHEU01001057.1_pt1 | contig 13257 bp, 14 predicted proteins | sample 1567341 | NCBI WGS metagenome assembly OHEU01 (sample SAMEA3879524, study PRJEB24766) | human gut metagenome | biome: human-associated habitat; feature: feces | place: USA | collected 1985/1987 | reverse complement strand
ACCGCAGCTATCGTACCTGCAAACATGAGCGCCATAACTGACACATACACTCCCCCGGCAGCACCAATAACCATAAGCACCAGCCCATCTCCGCTTCCTATTGCCTGTCCCGTCATTACACTCAGCATAATGATGAATGCTCCGGGAAGCATTCCGCATAATATATCTTTCCACCCCATATTGCCGCATATCAGATTGCACGCTGCCAATGCTGCAAGCACTGTAACAGCGCATACCGCCGATATATTTCTATGTCTGTAGTCGACTACCGCTTCCACTCCGAGAAATACTACAAGAATAGCATTAATTATGTACCACATTTGCTGCATTGCCGCATTCCTTTCACCGATGTTTTTAATACCTTGATTACATTGCGTCTTATCTTAGGGCAACTACTATTTGAATGATACCTGCCGCCATATTCCGTAATATATACTTCGGACAGGCCACCGCAATCCGTCCCACAATATTCGCATCTGTAATATATGCCTCCGCTTTTATTACGCAGCTTATTCACAGATACCGAAGATACCTTACTGACAGCTATGTCTATATATGTACATGCCCTGTCCGTATGATATACATCACCATCCTGCGTTACATATACATATTCCTGTGTGTTGCTTTCAGAAGCACTGTCCTTTGCATACATATCACTTCCTGTCCACGCACTGACACACACTTTCTGGGTAAATGTCCTTATCGCGACTCCAAATACATCAAAAGGATTCCTCATGGCATATCTTACTTCAAGTTCGATATCATTATTACCGTCACGTATTTTGGAACCCGTCATTATATATCCTGCATTACCGCCGCTTATATGCATTTTTTCCGCATAATCCGCACCCGTCTCCCTGATAAACAGTGCATATACGGCTGCAATATCAATACCTCTTTCCAGTATGGATTTTTCCGGAAATGCATCTGCCACATTTTGATTTGATGATATCGCGCCATCACTGTCATCTCCGTTTTGCAGGCAGTCAGACAGATATGCATAACGTGCCAGCAGTCTGCACTCGTTATACAGACTTTCCTGTATATGAAGCTGCACTGACAACATCTGCATAATATACATGACCGCAGTAACCGCATATATAAACAGCGGCATCACAAGCGCTGCCTCAACAGTTGCGGAAGCTGATAAGTATGCCCTGTGCACGTTGGGCGAAACGATACACGATATGTTATTTTTATTATATCTGACCGGTTTTGCTTCCTTTTGTTCCTTTCTGCCATTATGGCCTGCATATATTCTGTTAATAGTTGCATTGATATATCTTCCGGGCATACTTGTCACCTCCCGCAACCCATCCTGTTAATATGCTGTCTTCTCATCATTAACAGATTAATATCCGTATGACACACTCTGGACACTGTATCTGCTGTTTCTGTACGCTCCCGCCTTAAATGATATGTCCGCATCCATACCGCATATATGATTTCTCATTCTGAACTCCTGACATCCGCGCCTTACTGCCCACAGCTCTATCTGTGCCATTGTCCTGTAATACTTTTGATTACGCTGACACATCATAAGAAGTATCCGCAGATACTCTTCATAATCAAGTCCTTTGCTGCTTCCGGAATCTGACCTGTCTGAATCTTTTTTCCCAAAATCACAGGCAGCAGCTCCCTCAAGACTCAGTTTCCACGTTGCCGACGTCTTGGCAAGCTCTACCTTATCCCCAGCCATTAACTGCCTTACGTCCGACAACGCTTCCGCGTAAGCCCATAATGCCATGATTACATATTCAGCAGCCGTGACTACTGCCGGCATTCCCGTAAAACCAAACATTGCAAGCGCCAAAGCGTAGCACTCCTGCCTTCTGGCGCTGTCTGTCATAAGACAGACAAAATTTGTCCCCTCTCTTAATGCAGACAGCTTAAGGACAGTCATAAAAAGATTGTCATAATCTGTCCTGCATCCGTTAAGTATGTACTCCGCCTGGTAATCCAGCAATTCGCCTTCATCACCTGATACACTGGCATTCTCTGTATTTGTGCCGCCTCCCCGGTCATTCGTTATATAATCCGTATAGCTGTCAAAATGCATCATCACATATTCATCATAAAGTATCGTATTCTTTATCTGTGTAAGTACGCCATCCAGATGCGACCTGTCATAACTTACGGCTGAATCTGCCAGGTCTGAAAATGTTATCTGCTTCTCCGATACCTCTGCCCCATCTTCAAGCACAATCCCCATCATGCCTTTGGACATTACATCACGCACTCTCTGAAACATCCCCTTATCCGCCTTATTCTTCTTAAATACAACCCCTGAATAATTAAATTTCAGTCCCGAATATCTTATTGCCTGCGCAGTCATCCGGGCATCATGTGACCGGTCCTGCACTTCTCCGTAGCTGCCATTGCGGTAAGCATTGCTTATGTCCTGTGTTCTCTGTGAAAGCAGCATAAAATACGGCAATATATCCCTTAATGCCGAATATACCGTCTCCGCATCGCAGATAGCGTCATCCGTTGCGAATTGCCCGATTTTCCCTGCATCTTCATACAGGACATCCGCGACTTCCTTTCCGATAAGATTCCTGCTCTCATCTATATGACCTTGCGCAGTCTTTGCCTTTTTCACAACCGAATCTTTGCTTTTCCTGTACATATTGCAAAGCTCTATTCCTCTTTCGCACGCAGCTTTTGCTGAATCCACAGCATCTTCAAGTTCAGATATTGAACCGGAGACTGATGCTTTCAGCCATCTTTCCTTTTGTGGTGATGCATCATCATCAAGATTGTCCAGTTCATATGCATCATCCTGAATATCACTTAATATTGCTGACAGATTGGAATAATGCGGTTTCATGACATTATATACACGCAGATCACTTACCCCCATAAGTGATGGTGACGGCTCATCAGGCGCCGCTGTTTTGACAAATCCCTGTCCTGTTGCAGCAGGTCCGTCATTCTCACTTTTAAAATAACCTCCGGCAGAGTCAATTCCTTCTACCTGCGCAATCAGCTCCAGTAATACCGAATCAATTGCTGCAATATCCTCACGGCACTGTGCAATCTCTTCCGCCAGTTCTCCCGTCCTGTACTCTGCCCTGATTCTTTTTTCGCTCCCCATGAGCATATCTGCAAATTCACTAAACACGCCATATTGCATATATGAAGCTACTGCCGATGCAAATACATTGCCACCTTCATCTGTCGGGTATGTCTTTGCTGTAATGTCACATGCCAATGCCTGTGCCCCTCCGAATCTTCCGTTATTCTCACAGCTCTTCCCGGCATATGAAGTAATGTCAGCTTCAAGCGACTGCCTGTCAGGCATTATAAGAATATTAAATCTGTCTGCAATCTGCCTTGTATAACCTGCAAAGACTGATTCAACAGCCAGATTGGCAGCCATTCCAAGCTTTACATTAACCGCTGCATCAGATGCTGATTTTATTGAGGTGCATACAACCGCAAGCACCAATATTATAGTAAGTGATGCAAGCACGGTTATCTGTGCTTTTAATCTGTAAAACCGCATACATTTCCAATCTCCAATCCCATAAAATGTTACATCTTTTCTTTCTATATCTGATTGGCCTGGCTCGTCATCTTTGACAATATAGAATTGACAAGTGATGTAATCTGTCTCTTGAAGATTACTACCAATCCGATAAGGACAATGATTATAAGGATGATTTCAACAACACCCATTCCATCCTCATCTTCCACAAACTTTGTTATAATATTTTTCACCATATATATTCCCCCATTCTTATTCCGTCAGAAGTTGAAAGACATCATCGCAGGAACCATTACGATTACCATAACTACCGCAAGCATAAGTATCATTGGCAGTAATAATTTTGTTCCTGCCTCTTCTCCAAGCTGCTTTGCAAGATTCTTGCGCTGTTCAAATGCTTCCGCCGATTCCTGTTCAAGAAGCACCGAAAGTCCTCTTGTGCCTTTCCGTACATTCTGCTCAAGAAGCGTGCCGAGCTTTCGGTATTCCTTGATACCGCATCTCCGTCCAAATTCAGCATATGCCATATTCTCAGACATTCCTGACTGCATCTGACGAAGCGTCGTCATCATCTCCTCATATACCGCATGGTACTTTTCCTTTGGCATGTCCTTCATCTTATTATTGTAGTCAAGTGCAATCTTTTCCCATGCACGCCTTACCGACATGCCTGCCCCCGTAAGAAGTGTCAGCTTAGACACAACCTCAGTGTAATCATATTGAAGCTGCTTATTCCTCAGCCTTACAGCCTTGCGTTTTCCCTGTTCACGTCCTGCTATTAACGCGGCCGCTGCAAGTACACCTGCCATAATTATTGCCGGAACAGCATTTCCGCCATTCTCCTCATAACGTATGGAATGTCCTTCAACACTTTGCGGCAGGCTTACAGTATCAGAATGCTTTTCAGATTCAAGTACCGCATCGACGGATGCTTTTACTGATTTCCACAGCCTTTCTTCCCCATTCAGATCCGGCTGTTCAACATGTACCTGATATCTGTATTCAGATTTATAACTTCCGCATGTCATCAATGCTGTAAGTTCAACATTGGTTCCGGTACCGCCAATACTATCCGTATTGACGCTTCCATCATATCCGATGATATCGTAATCTGACGAATACCATTCAACATTTATTCCATATTCAGGTATCTGCGTCATAAGATTAAGATCTCTGGTTACATGCTGTAAGGACTCATTGTCCGCAACAATATTATCAGACACAAAGCTGTCTGCACCGGCAAAGCTGTTCATAGCTTCCTCATACGTGGGCTGCCTTGGCAGGACCTCCACAGCTATCTGGTGTTTTTGCCCACTATTCTCATCTATTGCCTGTATGTCCAGATTCAGCGCACCCTCTCCTGCTCCCGGTCTTGTAATCCGCCCATTATCCAGATTCGTATTCTTTCCTGCACAAAGTGCCGCAGCACTTAAAAATCCTGTTATAACAATGGCTCCGGCTGCTACAATAATTCTGTACATCCATTCATGCTGAATATTAATTTCCAGCTTTTCTTTTGCAAACCGTTCACACTTAACGGTGCAGTGCTCTATATATTCGCCGATATCCATACAATCTCCCCCTGTTACGCATATCTATGCATCTATACCTTTATATCCGTTATCTTTCTCCCCAACGCGATTGCCAATGCATATACCGCAAGGCACCCCGTCATCACTGCCACCCCTGCGGCGTTGCCATACAGAGGCTCTATAAATTCAGGCGATGCAAGCCGCAGATATACAATGATTCCAAACGGCACAAAATTCATTACCATCTGCTCCATGCGCCGTCCGCTTATTATTGTCCTTATATCTTCAGCCACCTCATTCTTATCCCTTATAACTGACGCTGTATTACGGATTATTGACATAAGGTCTCCTCCGCTTCTCTTGGCGTACCTGAATACCTGGGCAAAATACAGAATATCCTCCACTCCGCTCTCGGCCGCAAAATCTTCAAGAATGTCCTCAATATTCTCATTCTGTGCCATTCTGTTGCATATAATCCTGAACTCTTTTGCTATCCTGCTTTCACTTCCATATAACATCTGCATCTCTTTGTATGCTTCCCTGAATGCATTTTCAATTGAATAACCTACGTTAAGTGAGAATGAAACTGCTATTATTCCGTCTTTAAATGCACCGGCAAGCCGCTCATCCTCCTGCTTTGCAAGCTCTCTTTTTTGAATTCTCACATATACCCAGCACAGTGGAAGCAGCAGAATAACCGCAAGAAACGAGTTATAAAATATGATTCCCACCGCAACAGGTATGAAAAGACTCTTAAGCCACAATCTAATGTCCTTTCCAAATGCTATTCCCGCATGCAGTTTTCCGTCTGTCCCCAATCTCTCACCCCCGCAGCTATAAATTTATCTGTATTAGTCATGCATCCACACTTCACCAGTCTTCCGCATACCCTGCCATCCTGCTCTCCCGTTTCTTCAAATCGGTACAGCGGATTAAGCGCAATTTCACCATCTTTGTATCCCGTTACTTCGACTATCTGCAGCACGCGCCTTGATTTGTCACGCAGCCTTCCAAGGTGAACTATAATATCTATCGCCGAACCAATCTGGCTTCTTATTGCCTGAACAGGCATATCCATTCCCATAAGGACCATTGTCTCAATTCTGTTAAGCATGTCTGTCGCACTGTTGCTGTGTCCTGTGGAGAGACTTCCTTCCATTCCGGTATTCATTGCCTGAAGCATGTCAATTGCCTCAGCACCCCTTATCTCTCCCACGACTATACGATCCGGACGCATTCGCAGGCAGGACTTAATCAGGTCTCTTATTGTTATTGCATTATTGCCTTCCATATTGGCATTGCGCGTCTCAAGGCGTATCAGATTACGTGGTTTTCCGTCCACATCATGTATCTGAAGCTCTGCCGAATCTTCAATCGTAATGATTCTCTCGTCTGCAGGTATATAATTGGACAGTGCATTAAGGAAGGTTGTCTTGCCGGAACCCGTTCCGCCACTTACAAATATGTTATATCTTGCCTTTACCGCACACTCCATGAAGCATGACACCTCCTTTGTTATTGAGCCCAGCTCTATAAGCCGTTCTATTGTTATCGGTGTATCGTAGAACTTTCTTATAGTTATTGCAGGACCTTCAATCGCAATCGGATCAAGTACTATGTTGACACGGGAACCGTCAGCAAGTCTTGTATCAAGAATCGGCTCCGTTTCATTAACAGTTCTGTTAGACCACGCAGCAATTCTCTGCGCTACGTCCTCGAGATCCTGCTGCGACTCAAAGCACCTGCCGCTGAGGCTTATACGGCCCTGTCTCTCAATAAAAATCCGTCCCTGCCCGTTGACCATAATCTCGGTTATCGTGTCATCATCAAGCAGATCCTGCAGTACGCCGAATCTTCTCATTGAATTAAATACATTTCTGCGTATATCAAGCCTTGAATTAACCGGAAGCGGAATCTGTGATGCAACATATCCCATTGTGTTGTCAATCAGACCAAGCAGCTCTTCGTCCGTCATGTCCTCCCCAAGGTTCATCTCTTCCCTGACGCGGTTCTTCAGCATATCCTGTGCTTTTGACTGCAAATTATTATCCAATGATATCTTTGTCACTGCCAGCTTTTAACTACCTCCCTTGCATGTCTTCCAAGCGTGCCATACTCTGCTGCATCAAGATATCCCTTATCAAGCACCATACCGTTATCCTTCGGCAGCAGCATTTTCTCTATAATTCCGCATATATGCTCTCTTCCCATTGACAGCATATAAGTCTCAAAATCATTTAACTTCTGCATTGAGATGTAGTCCTCGCGCACAGGCATTATCGCTCTTGTACATACCTCAAGCACGCGCCACGGCTCACTTACAAGTGTTCCTATGTCCAGAATTATCGTGTCATACAGCCCGCTTGAAGCTATATCTGTTATAAAATCCTGCCACTCCTCCGCCGTCTGGCATGTAATGTCATCAGCGCATCTTATTGGCGGAATATAATATACGTCGCCTGTCCTGCCGACAATCTTCTCAAGTGCATTGGCAAATGCTGCCCTGTTAGTCCTGTATGTATAGAGTGCATCCGACATATTTCCCTCACCACAGTCAGGAAGAAGTTCCGACAGTCCTGAGAATTCCTCCATATTCACGTATAGCACACGCTCCTGCAATTTGGCGCATGCAGAAGCAAGTGCCAGTGCAAATGATGTCTTGCCTGCATAATGTATCGGTGAATATATTCCGATAACCTTTCTGTCATCAGCGTATGTATATATTCTTGAGACTTCATCTCCGACAATTGAATATATCAGCGAGTCCGCCTGCTGATACTTATAGACCTCTGAGACCTTTTCATTACTGTATGTCCCTGCTGTGCCTGAATCCTCCCGCAATACAACAACCCTGTTTACTCTGTGTGTGTCCGTAATCTGCTCCATTGCCTCTTCCCCAACCACAAGCAGAGGCAGCTGCCTGTCTGCCATATATTCACCGAGTGCAGATTCCTCCGTGAACATAATTGTCCTGTAATTAACACCTTTACGTGAATTCATGGCATTCATAAGTCTTCTTGCGTACTGTTCATCATAATCAAAAACCGCACATACTTTTTCCATTATTCTCTCCCCCTCATGTCATTTTCCCTTAAAATTCTCACCATATAATCTGTGTACTTAATATGCTCATAATCAGTGCCGCTAATATTGCATACGAAAAATGTATTCTGTGCATACCGCATCCCCTCCTTCTTATAAGAACCGGAATTCCGTACAACGCCGATATCACCAGTGCCACAGCGAATATCACACATGCCCTCTTAACGCCCGTAACCGATGCCATAACGCACATAAGCTTGATATCCCCCGCACCAACCGCATGCACGAGATATACCGGAATCAGAATAATCAGCATCACAATCATCCTTGCCGGAATATCAGCAATCATGCCCGGACTGCATGTATTCATCCACACTGCTTCTGTAATTATTCCGCCCGCGATTGAAAAAGCCGCATACAGCATAAGTCTGTTGGGAATCTTATAAGAAATATAATTGCAGGCTGCCGCCGCCAAAGTAACAGCTGTCACCGCTGCCATACCAAAAATCTGCAGACAGGCCTCCTTTCCGTGGCTTAGCGTTGCCACTGTCTGATAAAACATATTTGGAATTATCTGATAATAAACTGTATAGATTCTTATAGCCGTGACTATAATTAAGATGATGGTAAAAATTACTTATAACGAAACCTTTAAGAAATCTTAATGAAAGCAGGTCTTATGTTCAGAAAAGAAAAAACAAAACAAAAACCGCTTACTTACGAAGAAAAATATCTTCTTGAGGAAATTGCCATGACAAAAAATGCTATCGAAACAGCATATTCCAACTTTGAAAATGCTGTTGAACCTGACCTGATAGACTGCTATATCTATCAGCTCAATTCAGAACAAAAAAGATACAAGTACTTAATCGAACGTGCCAAAGCAGTCCAGTACCGTAATGAACAGCTCTGCAGGAATTGACTGCTGTGCTGTGATTAACAATTTATCATCGCCACAGGCAAAAGTCAACAGAAAAACCCGCTTAATTACGCACAAAAAAGCCGTTAAAAGATTGTTATACATTAACAAACTTTCAACAGCTTTTTTATTTTACAGAATATATTTTTCGCAAGTGTAATAAATATTGTTATACATTTACAATATTTTATAAATGTGCTGTGCAATATGACTACCGCTCGTCCATCATCGCTTCAAGATATCCCCTATCCCACAGCATAATCTTAAGTTTCTTTGCAACATTGACTGCAGGCGTCGTAAAATACTGGTTTGTCATGACAACACCGACCATGCAGTCATAATAATCACGTCCCGCATATATCTCCTGAACTGCCTTGATACCTACAGGCTCTGTATAGCATTTGCATTGGAACGCATATGATACTCCGTCCTTCTCGGCAAGTATGTCAACACCGTAGTCATGGCTTGCCTTCGTAACCTCTACATCGGTGAATCCGCTTTTTTCAAGAAGATCAGCACAGTACAGCTCAAACTCACCGCCATCCATGTCGTCCCATTCCCCGCGCCGGAGGTGTCTTCTTATCAGTAATAAAACAACGGCTATGGCAACTGCTGCCGTTACAGCCGCTAATGTATAATTTAACAAAATATTTTCCATCCTTATATTCATTGACAATATCAGCTTACTATTTTAGTATAAGAATGTAAGTTCGTAAAGACCAAATCGAAAGAAGTGAAAATATGAATACACAGAATATTAATCAGGAAAATCTTTCACGCCAGCCTAAGCCGCAGCGTCAGCAGAAGGCTAAGCGTCAGAAGGCAAGTCCGTACAGATACCTTCTTATACTCGCAGTTGTTACAATTATCGCTGTCGTAAGTATAATTGCCGCTGTATCTGCTAACATAAAATACCGCAGACAGCAGAAGGCTTATGTTGAAGCCGGCATATCCAATCCGGCATATTCCATGGATGTAGCCAATAAGATGGCTCAGGCTGCTGAGGCACAGGGCCGTCAGGCTGTTCTTGACAACATGCGCGAGAGTTTTTCTAACGGCACATCAACAATATCATATCTCAAGAAGACATTTACTGATAAGATTGTATTTGCTGATGACGGCAGATACGTCTTTGTTGATATCAATAAGTCGCTTCCTATGCATAACCTCAATCTGTCCGCATTCTCCAAGGATGACAGAGGCTTCATGAACTACAGCGATGCTGCAATCCAGACACACCGCGGAATTGACGTATCGAAGTATCAGGGTGACATTGACTGGAGCCAGGTGAAGACAGACGGCATTGAATACGCTTTCTTACGTGTCGGCTACCGCTCTTACGGAACCGGTATCATTAAGGAAGATGAATCCTTCAAGACTAATGCGGCAGGTGCCATACAGAATGGTCTTAACGTCGGTGCATATTTCTTCTCACAGGCAATAACTACTGCTGAAGCTGAGGAGGAGGCTGATTTTGTAATTAACACGCTCAAGCCGTTTAAGATTAATTATCCGGTTGTGATTGATGTTGAAGAGATTGTAAATGACTCCTACCGTCAGGAAAATCTGTCACAGGGTGAGCTTACCGATGCAGTTATCGCATTCTGTGAACGTATCAAAGCAGCCGGCTACACGCCTATGATATATGCCAACATCAAGGGATTTGCGTCTCTTGTCGATATAAGCAGACTTACTGCATATGACAAGTGGTACGCAGATTACAACCAGACGCCATATATACCTTATGACATAAGCATCTGGCAGTACAGTGAGAGCGGTAAGGTTAACGGAATCAGCACAAATGTTGATCTTAATATCAGTTTTAAGACATGGTAATTCTGATGCCTCAACACAGCTTCCGCTTTCTGTAAGCATTACTGCTAAGTAAATGTTCTGTATTCAATAAAAATTGCTGCCCGCGGCTTATGCTTCGGACAGCAATTTTTCTTTAACTATTATTTATGTTTAAATATTCTTTGCAGGAATCCCTTTCGCTTTTTGCTCTGCTCGAATTCTTCCTTCATTCTGGCATCAATTTCTTTTTCGTCCTCTTCGTGAAACTCAATGCCTGATTTCTTATACATTTTTTTGTCCACATTCAGTCCCATAGCATCCATGCTTCCGTCCGAACTGTCATACTGTCCATACATACCAAACCACCTCACACATAAGATAAAATATTTATCCCATTTCACTAAGCCATATATCCTTTTCATAATAACCAGTTCCATCATATGAGCTAGCTATACATTTGACATATATTCGTTCTATCTGCTGATATGTAGAGTAGCACCCTCCATATATCTGGCAGCTTCCGGTTTGATCACGTCTTCCACTAAAATCATGTGCATCTCCCCATGAATCATACACTGTTCCCTCTACCACAAAATCACAATCTCCATTTGCTGTCAATGTAACGCCACCCTGATTAGCATCTATCCATATAATAATAGTAATTTCATCACTGCCTGCCATAAATGTGTCTGTATAGCTTGCATTATAAGTAGGTATTATTCTCTCGTCTGGCAATAACTCATTAGTACTTAATCCCTTGTCGACTTCTGTGCTATTCTCCGAAACAGACGCTCCTAAAACATTTTCCTCTGCAAATGCATTTATACACATACCTAGTTGCAACACTATACATGAAATTGCTATAAACATCCCTGACTTAATTTTCCCATGTGTTACTCTTTTCATTGTAATTTTCTCCTTTCACGCTTATGCAATTACCTTAAGTCCATCACTCTTCGCAAATATCTGGCTCAATTTTACTCATTTACGTTTTCCAAGTTCTGCTATTATCTTTGGTTCTTTTGGCTGATAAAGACCATAAAATGATGCTGAATTACCTGCTCTCTTTGCAGTGAATAATGCACAGTCAGCAAGCATCTTTAGTATTGCCTTCTTCATAGTGTATCCCCCCTTCCATTTGCCGACTACCAATAGCACAGCTATCTGTATTAGCACTATATTTATATAATTACCATTTAGATAATTCATGATTCTTGCTGTTACAGCAATTATCAGATACCCTGCATATAACCCACATCCTATTTTGTGATACTTTTTCTTTTCTGTGTCATCAATATATTTATTGCTATTTTCAAGTGGAGAATATTTGTATATTACAAACAGCATCAAAACCGCTAACACATTAACCTGATTTTGAAAATTATATGCAATGGTAATATTCAGCATTGCAACAGAAATCATATACACCATCAAAAACGAAATATTACACTTCATGTATGTATCCGCATGATATCCTCCCGTATACATTCGTATCGGAATCATTGTTGCAAGATAAATCACAGAAAGCCTAACCCTGTTAAATAATATTCCTGCAAATAAAATTACAAGTGCTCCCACAACTCCTGATATAAGAACATCTAATCCGTATACATATATATCCATATTATCTGTTTCAATTACATTATTTTTACATAAATAAAAAGCCATAGCTTTAACCATTTCATTCATATAAAATCACTCCTATGGTCACAGTATGGCTTTTAAAATTACAATTTTCAATAGTTTTGGCGCAAGAGGCACTATTTTGGCGTGAGTCATTTATTATCAGCGATAATCAACACAATCTTAAACATTATCATTGAATGGCTTATATTTTTATATATAATCCGTCCATTATATTTATTGACTATGTAACGTATATTATCCATACCATAGCCATGATGTTCTTTGTCATCTTTTGTAGTCTTAAATAGCGGATTATTGTTTAAAGCATTCGGCATTATAGAATTACTTAATTCAATTCCTACTCCCGTCTTATCAGAATATATCATCAGATTAATCATTTTATCATTGCTATTCTCTGCTGCTTCGATTGCATTATCAAGAAGATTTTCAATGAGAATATGAAAGTCAAGGTCATCTATTCCGGATAATTCTCCTTCTACAAGACAACTGAACGAAATACCTTTTTCCCTGCAATATCTGTTTTTTCTATTTAGTACGTGATTTATTATAATGTTAGACGTATAAACAATCCCCTCATCCGGAAGAATTCTGCCACTCGTTACATTTGTAATATACCGGCGTGCTTCTTCGACACTGTTTGCCGTAAGCAGGCTGTCTATCATATTAATAATCCTTTCAAACTCATGGCGCGCCCTCTCATTTTCCCGATGCACACGTTTAATCTCATCAATATCCGCACGCTGATACTCAAGTGCTGTAAGCCTTACCTTTTCTTTTATCATCTGATGATATCGTTGTTGTTCCTTAGCCATTAATATAAAATTAATTATATT